>Ga0256406_1000032_pt1 | contig 232636 bp, 203 predicted proteins | sample RumenRJG_03DNA_FD_185986 | JGI IMG/M metagenome (GOLD analysis project Ga0256406, IMG submission 185986) | Bovine rumen microbial communities from Lethbridge, Alberta, Canada - RJG_03 | ecosystem: Host-associated > Mammals > Digestive system > Stomach > Rumen | place: Canada: Alberta... | reverse complement strand
TTGCATTTCTGTTTGATTGTCAGATATAAGATTGAAATGGTTCGTGCAGGACCGGAGTCCTGTGTGCGTCCGTGAGACGCAACTCTCATAAGATACTGCGCTTCGAGGCTTTTGTCAAGAACTTTTTTGAATCAATTTGTTTTCGTATGATTCGTACATTTCTTGAGGCTTTTCAGCGCTTCCGTTGTGCAGAAATCTTACTCTCTTCCGCAACGGCAAGACAGAGTATATCATCACCTTTTTCATTTTGCAAGCACTAATTTGATAAATATTCATCACCCCACAGAAAGTCACAGGATCCGGACGGGGAGCTTGCTCACCGGCCGAATCCTGGGGATTTCTGTGGGGCGGACAAGCGGCGGAGCCGCTCTGGACGCCCTCATCGAAGAGAATCGAAGATTCTCGAGATGGGTGCTGAATATTTAAGGCCGTCATCCCAGCACCCCTCGGAAATCCGATGAAATCCGGACGAGGAGCCCCCTCACCGGACGGTTTCTGAAGATTTCTGTGGGCGGACTCGGCAGGCATGAACCAGGCCGGGCGCAGGCAGAGAATGCCCCGCGCGTGTATGCGAGCAATCTGATTCGCGTTACCGACAGCGAAGGACTGGAGGGGCCTAAGGCGCGTTTTCCGGAACGCGCCTTAGAGGCCCGTCATGTTTGAGCAGGCCCGCATCAGCGGGCCTGCGAGTTCGGGCCGGCCCCGGAAGGACGAGATGGAGGTTAGCGAATCGATGCGCAGCAGTCACGCGCGGGGCATCTCTGCCTGTGCCCGGCCGTCCTCTCCTTCTCTTATTTTCCAACTAAGCCGATACTGCAAAATTCCCGCGCCCGGCCGTCCTCACATATCCTCCTGTCAGCTCTCACACCAGCAGATAATGCCGCAGAAAATACTCAATAATATAAAGAATCAGGAACCCTTCCGCAAATCCGGCGACAAGCCCAAGTGCACTGTCAATCCACCGAATTAGAGGAAGCTTTGCAATAAAATTAATGGATACCATGAAGATATGGACGAACCGATAGAGAATGCCAAGAATGACCAGGAGCACAAAGCCCAGCACAGCGCCTGAAAAGCTTCCGCCCCGCAGTCCCTGTACAAGAGCCGAGAGAAGAAGAATAACTGCGATCGAGACGATCAGAGAAAGAAGGGAGCTGAGCGTCTTCGCGAACCCCCTGTTAAAGCCATGCGTCATACTGGCGATCATGATGAGCAGGGAAATGACGATAATACCAATCAGATAAATATTCATGCAGAATAACCGCCTCTCTTACTCAAGCGTCATCAGCTCCGCCTTCTTCTCCTCAATCAGCACAAGCTTAGTGGCCGAATCTGCATCCGGGATAACCGCCTTCACATCTGTCTTAAACTCGCCGTCATAGCGGAGATTCCCGCTCAGAGAATAGATCTGAAGCCTCTGCGCATTGTAGACAATGACTCTCTCCCCGCTGATCAGAATATCCGAGTACTCCAAAGAGAAGGGAATCTCACTGATGACATTCCCCGAATTGTTGTAAATTCTCAGTCTGTATGCGCTGCTCTGCCCCGATGCATCCGTGGAAGACGCACCTGCTGCCTTATTGTCCCCGGCATCATCCGCAGATCCGCCCGCAGAGTTGGCAAAGAGAACGCCTGTATAGCTGCCGCCCGCAAAGACCCCCTGCACCTCTGCGTTGAACATGGCATTTGCCCCGCTCTCCGGAATCTCCTTTCCGGTAAAGAAGGCAATGCGCCTGTCAGAGACTGCCGTCATCGTATTCTCCCCCACATACCGCAGATAGGGAAAAACCTCGTTGTCATAGTTGAAGCCGCTCACGTTATTTTCAACGGAGTTCGCTCCCACTGCGCCAAAATTATAGAAAGCAATGCTCGTCTGCGGCGTCTGCGTCCCGATCGTCAGGTGAGAGACACCGACCACTTCTCCGTTTGGCGAAATAGCAACGGCCAGCGGATACCCGGACTGTGCCATCGTCGTCTTGAAATACGCGATGGTTTCCCCCTTCTGCGAATACAGGTAGATCCATGTGACATCGCTGTCCTCGAGGACGGCAGCCACCTCTCCGCTCTCCGAAGCGGCGATCATGCGGATAGGTTTTCCTGTATCAACCTTTCCAATCTCTCCGTCAGCGCCGAGAATATGGATCTCATTTCCGTTGTAATCCGCAATGGCGAGAATGCTGCCTGCCGCGGCCGTCAGCGGTTTCTGGAACTCGTATGATACACTCCAGATTTTCTTGCCGTGCACATCCATACAGCTCGCTCCGTCGCGGCTGTAAGAGACAATATTGCTGCCAAGTGCCGTGTACTGCGCATCCGAATCTCCGGTCAGATCGGCTATTTTCGAATAGGTTGCGCTCGTAAAGGTCCTGACCTTTGACTGAATGAAAATAAGGGCGATCAGAAGGACAACCGAACCAACTGCAAGGAGAGTACGCAAAACAGACCGCACAGCACTTCCTCTGCGCTGCGGTGCGGTCTCCCTCTCTTCCTCTGCTCCGCCGTCTGTACCTCCGGCGGAGTAGAGTCCATCATAGTCATTGTCCTGTGCATCCGGCAGGTTGCTGCCAGGCTTTCTGAATTTGATTACTGCCATCTGCAGATATTCAAAGAAGCGGTTCCGCCTGTATGGAACCGCCGATGTGCTGCTCCCCCGGCAGAATCAGGCCGCTGATAAGCAGCACCGATGCTGCAGTCTGAAAATATAGTCTCAGCATCATTTTCAGGCCTTGCCTGTGGGGAAGCGGTAAATAGTGATTGTGTCGTACACCGTATCGCCGCCAAAGATCGGCTGCGGAAAATTACTGTGGTGCACAGAATCAGGATAAAACTGGGTCTCAAGACAGAACGCCTCTCTGGGACCGTAGGTTCTCCCCTCCTTGCACCCTGCATTGTTCAGGAAATTGGCCGTGTAGAACTGCACGCCGGGCGTATTCGTCTGTACCTCCATGACGCGTCCGCTCACCGGGCCCTGTGCCCTTGCCGCAAGGCAGATTGTCCCCTCGCCGTCATAGCCGTCAATACAGAAATTGTGGTCGTATCCGCCTGTAATCGCGAGCTGAGGATCATCTGCATCGATATCACGGCCGATCTCCTTCGGCTGTGTGAAGTCAAAAGGTGTCCCCGCTACCGCTCTGATCTCGCCCGTCGGAATCGATCCCTCGCGCACAGGTGTGAAATGCGAGCAGTTCAGCTGCAGCTTTGTTCTGAGAATGCTGCCGGCTGCATGCCCGTCCAGATTCCAGTAGGAATGATTCGTAAAATTGAAAATCGTCTTCTGGTCAGAGGTTGCATGATAGTGAATCTGAACGCCGTCGTCATCAAGGACAGAGTACGTCACGCAGATCTCCCGGTTTCCCGGCAGACACAGGTCCCCATCGTCCAGATGAATGGAAAACATAACGAAGTCTTCTCCGGGCAGTGCCTTCCACATTCTGCGGTTCAGACCGTGCTCCTTGTCTGTGTGCAGATTGTTCGGGCCGTCGTTGACGGGCAGATGGATCTCTTTTCCGTCAATCTCAAATTCCGCGCCGGCGATTCTGTTGCAGCTGGGTCCCACAAGAGCACCCATGAAGCCATGGTTGTGCTCATAACCGTGCACGTCGTCCCATCCAAGCGCAACATCTGCCTTTCTGCCAAGCGCATCCGGCACCACCACATTGACCAGTGCGGCGCCGTAGTCGATCACGCGGAAACTGATCTTTCCGTTGTCAACGATGTAGGCATTGACCTGTTCGCCGTTTTCTGTAACCCCAAATTCTTCTTTCTTTACGCTCATTCTGCCCCCTACCCTTTTTTACTGAATATCTGTTCCTTCAGAAACGCCTGTCTGCTGACAGCAATACCTTCTCCGCAGATCTGCTGCGTTCCGTTCTCCCCAATTGCCGGCGGCTGCAGCAGAGCCGGCCGGATTGAACTTTGCCATTGTCCCGTTCCATGGCCGCCCGAACAGTGCACGGTCAGATCTCGGTTCTCCCCTCCAGTGCCCTGAGAAGCGTCACTTCATCGATATATTCGAGATCTCCGCCCACCGGAACACCGCTTGCAATTCTTGTCACCTTGATGCCAAGCGGCTTGATAAGCTTGCTGATATACATTGCCGTCGTCTCGCCTTCAAGACTGGAATTCGTCGCAATGATGACTTCCTTCACAGTGTCGTCCTTCAGACGCTCCAACAGCTCTTTGATGCGGATGTCATCCGGGCCAATGCCCATCATCGGAGAGATTGCCCCGTGAAGAACGTGATAGACGCCCTCATACCTGCCAGTCTTCTCATACGCCGCCAGATCCTGCGGGTTCTCCACAACCATAATGGTGCTGTGGTCCCTGCCCGGGTCGCCGCAGATCGGGCAGACATCTGTGTCTGTGAGATTCTGACAGTATCTGCAGTAGTGTACGTTGGCCCTGGCATCGAGTATTGCCTGTGAGAGGCGCTCCGCCCGCTCCTTCGACATCCCGATAATATAAAAAGCAAGGCGCTGCGCCGATTTGTTACCAATGCCGGGCAGCGCCGCTAACTCGTCAATAAGACGATTGATATGTCCGCTGTAAAGCTTCATAGAGAGTTACATCAGCCCCCCGGCGAGTCCGCCGAAGAGCTTCTCGCTCTCTGCATCGACCAGCTTCATGGCCTCATTCACAGCCGCGGTCACAAGATCCTGCAGTGTCTCCACATCCTCCGGATCAACTGCTTCTTTGGCGATCTCGATGCTCTTGACTGTCTTTGCACCGGTCACCGTCACCTTCACGGCGCCGCCGCCTGCAGAAGCTGTGAACTCCTCTTCATCCAGCTTCGCCTTGTTCTGCTGCATCTGGCTCTGCATGCGCTGTGCCTGCTTGATCAGATTGTTCATATTGCCGGGCATACCGCCGCCCTGAAAGCCGCCTCTTCTGCTCACTGTACCTTTCCCTCCGTAAGAATGCCGGGATCATGAATGCCGGTGCCCGAAGGCGCCCGTGTGCAGGCAGTTCTGTACTCCCTCCGGTTCCGGAAGTCTATTCCTGCTCTATCTTCATGTTCACTGACTTTTGAATATCTACATAATTGTCCGAGAATTTAGCACCATTGTCAAGTTCTTTGTACCCGATGTGCACGTGTCTGCCGACCGCGGTGCTGATATAGTTCTCCAGATATTCCCTGTACTGCTGTGCCTCCTGGCTGTTGCCGGTGAAATGGACGGCATACACGTAATTTTCAAAGACGATGAGGAGCTGTCCGTTCTCATCTACCGTCGGCTTTGCACCGAGCAGATAGATTTTCATGAGATGCCGCTCAGGCGGGATGTTCGCGACAAGGCTTCCCCACCTGCGTGCCACCTGCTGCACCTCTTCGGGAATGGCATCGGGAAGAACCGGCCGGCGCTTTTGCGTCGATCCATTCTGCGCGGCGCCATCTCCGGGTGCATCATCCGCGTCTGCTGAAGGCCTGGCCCGGCCGGGCGATACAGGTACCGCGCCTGCATTTCCTACCGCGGAGCTGCCGGAAAATGTTCCCTGCTGCAGAACCTTCTCCTGTTCGACAACGCGCTCTTCCAGAACCCTTACTCTCTCCTGCAGGCTCAGGATTTCTCCCTCCGTATCCCTGCTGACATTCATGGCCGGCTCGCAGAGACGGATAATCGCCGTCTCCGTGAGAATCCGTCTGTTGGATGAGTAGCGGATCTGCTCCGTGAGCCTTGAAAAAACTTCGATCTCACGGATAACCTCCTCTGTCTCCGACATCCGTGCGTCTTCGAGCATCAGCTCAAGATTGTCGGACGACACATCGAGACTGCCCGCAGTCTCCTCCGACGCTCGAAGAAGCATGATATTTCGAAGGTAGCCGATGTAGTCCGTGACGAACTGCACCAGTTCCCTGCCGCCCACGAGGATGTCGTCAAGGATTTTCAGTGCTCCCTTGACATCCGCCTTATGGATGCAGCGGTACATACTGCTGAAGACGCGCGTGTCAACAGCGCCGAGGATCTCCAGCGTCCTGTCATAGGTCAGCTCTCCCTCTCCGTAACTGAACGCGTTGCACTGATCAAGAAGGGAGAGGCCGTCGCGCATTGAGCCGTCCGCTGCAGAAGCGATATACCGGAGCGCCTTATCCTCCGCCTTAAGTCCTTCCTTCTGTGCGACGTACCGGAGTCTGTCTGCAATCGTCTTCACGGAGAGGCGGCCGAAATCGTAGCGCTGACATCTCGAGAGAATCGTGAGCGGGAGCTTGTTCGGCTCCGTCGTCGCCAGAATGAAAATAGCGTAGGCCGGAGGTTCCTCAAGCGTCTTTAAAAGCGCATTGAAGGCCGCCGTGCTCAGCATATGCACCTCATCGATAATAAAGACTCTGTAGCGGCCCTGCGTCGGCGAATAGGAGACCTGGTCGATAATGCCCCTGATATCGTCAACGCCGTTGTGGGACGCCGCATCCATCTCGACCACATTGAGGCTCGCGTCCTCCGCGATCGCCCTGCAGGAGGCGCACTCCCCGCAGGGGCTGCCGTCCACAGGATGCTCGCAGTTCACCGCGCGGGCAAAGATCTTTGCGATGGTCGTCTTGCCCGTTCCTCTTGTCCCGCAGAAGAGATAGCTGTGGCCGATTCTGCCGGTATTGATCTGATTTTTCAGGGTGCGCACAATCGCATCGCGCCCGCAGACGTCGTCAAACGTCTGCGGGCGGTATTTGCGGTACAGCGCCAGGTAGTGCTGATTGTTCTCTGCCATACTAATATTCTCAGTCGCCGAAACTGATGCCAAGGAGCTTCGCCTCTTTGATGATGTCCGCATTCGGATCAAGCATCTTGAGCTTGCCTGCCACTTCAGAGAGCGGAACCTTGATCATCTCCCTGTTCTTGTAGCCGACCATGTAGCCGTACTCCTTGTTGAGAATGAGCCTGCCTGCCTCCGCGCCCAGACGGCTCGCGAAGACGCGGTCGTAAGGACACGGCTGTCCGCCTCTCTGCACGTGCCCTGGAATAGTGACACGCACCTCGCGTCCCGTCTTCTTTGTGATGAGATCCGCCAGCTCGTAGGAGACGGACGGATACTTGTAGTTCGCAAGCTTCTTCTTGAATTCCTTCTTGGGAAGGGCTGCATCCTGCTTTGAAACAGCACCCTCCGCCACGACAATGATCGTGAAGCGGCAGCCGCTCCGGTCCCTGTCCTCGATCTTCTCAATGACCTTGTCAATATCGAAGGGAATCTCGGGAATGAGGATGATATCCGCGCCGCCTGCAATGCCCGCATTGAGAGGGAGCCATCCCACCTTGTGTCCCATGATCTCCACAATGAATACACGCCCGTGAGAAAAGGCTGTCGTATGAATCTCGTCGATGGCTGTCGTCGCGATGTCAACCGCGCTCTGGAAGCCGAATGTCATATCTGTCCCCCAGAGGTCGTTGTCGATGGTCTTTGGCAGCGTGATGACATTCAGTCCCTCCTCAGAGAGGAGATTGGCCGTCTTGTGTGAGCCGTTGCCGCCGAGCATCACAAGGCAGTCCAGCTGAAGCTTGTAGTAGTTCTGCTTCATGGCTGCAACCTTATCGATGCCGTTCTCATCAGGCTCATGGATCGTCTTGAAAGGCACACGGCTGGTACCGAGAATGGTGCCTCCCCTTGTCAGAATGCCCGAGAAATCCTTCCCTGTCAGCATTCTGAAGTGCCCGTAAATCAGCCCCTTGTATCCATCCTCGAACCCGTAGATTTCCACAGGCTCTTTGCTGTTGTTCAGCACGCATTTCACTACGCCGCGCATGGCAGCGTTCAGTGCCTGGCAGTCTCCGCCGCTCGTAAGCATTCCGATTCTGAGCATCGCAACTTCTCCTTTCCGCTAATGGAGGCAGTCTGAAAATACAGACTGCCGCTGCAGTCCGAAAAGATTATACAATAACAGCTTATTGTCCGGCAGTTATTTTCCAACGAAAATATCATACCCCGTCTCGAACTCTTCCCCCGGCTCCAGCATGATCTCGCCGACCCGGTCTTGAAGTTCTCCGCTGAATCCGGCCCCGTCAGCCCGGCCATACCAGGGTTCGAGGCAAATGAACGGCGCATGCGCGCCCGGCTTCGACCAGAGGCCGAAGAAGGGGAAGTCCGGACAGGAGAGCCTGATATAAGGTTTTCCCCCGGGACGGATAAGAGCAGCCGCCGAGACCTGTCCGTTCTCCAGGATCAGAGCATCCTTCTCAAAGAGCTCCTCCCTCGCCGGAAGTCCCGTCTCCGGAATATCCATGGCGTAAATATGGGTATCATCGACACCGCTCCCATCCGGCAGGATCAGCTTATAGGCGATCTTCTGCAGGCGCTTCCCTTCCGGGCCGAAGAAAAGAATCCGGTAATCCTCTTTTCTCTCCTGTCCGTCAAAGGGAACCCGGAAGCCCGGGTGCGCCCCGATGGAAAAAAGAAGCGGTTCCCTGTCCGATGGATTCGTCACTTTCCATCCGACTGCAATTCGATTGTCCTCTATCTCATAAGAGACCTGCAGCCTGAATGCAAACGGGTACACGGCCCTCGTCTCCGGGCTGTCCGTCAGAACAAACACGGCCTCCGTGTCATCCGCCCTTACCCTTATAAACGCCATATCCCTTGCAAAGCCATGCTGTCCCATGGGATATGTCTTCCCCCGATAGCGAAACTTCCCGTCATAAGGGCGTCCGACAAAAGGGAAGAGAATGGGTGCATGCCGCCCCCAGCAGGCAGGATCTGCCTGCCAGAGCATCTCCCCGTTCTCCTTCTTGTCGAATACGGATACCAGCTCCGCCCCATGCTCTGCGATCCCGACACGAAGAAATGCATTGTCCAGCGCAGTGATTGTCTGTTCCCCCATAGAAGCCTCCATGATCCGAATACTGTTCCCATAGCTAATATCGATTATACAGGAAAAGCAGCGGGATATCCTTTAAATTGAATTTCCTGGAATATGAGTTCAGGCCTTGTTAAGGGCAAATTTTTCGCTTGCACTTACAATAACCTTTCACGTATAATAGTTGTCGTGACTGTTATGGAGAGTTACCCAAGCGGTTCAAGGGGGCGCACTCGAAATGCGTTAGGCCGGTCAAACGGTGCGTGGGTTCGAATCCCATGCTCTCCGTATATGAAGAGGAGGAATCTTATATAAGATTCCTCCTCTTTCTTGTGCGCAGTGCTGATCAGCTGCAATTGGGGATAGGGAGCTCATTTCCCATCCTGCTCTTTTAGCACCTCTCTATAATTCAATCCTCTCCAGATCCTCCGGCACGAACACGCGGCCGTCATAGAACTGCTGTGCTTCTTTCGTATACAGCGCTTTCCTGTGCGCAATCGTCTTCTCTTCCGTGTGATAGAGAATGAGATTCTTTACGTCCAGCCTCTGCGCCGTCTCCGCCGCCTCCCGCACCGTCGAGTGATGCTTTTCATAGGGATGGAAAACTTCCCTGTCCCCGTACAGGCAGAACGCCTCGTGCAGCAGTGTGTCCGCGCCGCGCGCATACTGCTCATTCCACTGTGCGTTGAACGGCTCATCCCCGCAGCAGACAAGGCTCCGCCCCGGGGCGAAATCCATCCGATAACCGAACTGTCTGGCCTTCGTGGAGTGAATGTCAAAGAAGGTCACCGGATGGCCGATGATCTCCCCCCTATCCCCGTCCTCCAGCACAACGAGCCGGATTCTCCGGCCCAGTTCTGCCGTCATGGAGGGCTGCAGAAGCCCCTCCGCCATCATGCGGATGAGGCGGATCACTTCCTCATGGCCGTAGATGCGCACTTCTCCTTCATAGGTCCCCCGCGACATTGCCGTGCCGATGAGGCGGATCAGCCAGACCATGCCCATGATGTGATCGATGTGCTTGTGCGTGCAGAAGATATCGTGCAGATCCTGCCACGCGATGCCGGCCGCATCGAGCTGCCGCATGATGCCGTTTCCGCCGCCGGCGTCCACAAGGAACTTATTCCCCGCGCCATCCTCCTCTATGACATAACAGGTGTTGTAAATCCGCTTTACAAGGGCATTGCCCGTGCCGAGCATGATTATTGTCATTTTACAGTCCTATCCGCTCCCTGCCGAGAGCAAAAAGCGGCCTCCGCAGACAAAGCCGCACGCAGCAGCTCTCTCTGCGGAAGCCGCATAATACCAATCAGAATGTGAACATCAGAACAGCCCCGTGATCATTCCGTCGCTGTCCACATCAATCTTCTCAGCGGCAGGGACTCTCGGCAGTCCCGGCATCTGCATAATCTCGCCGGTCAGCACGACAACGAATCCTGCGCCTGCGCTCACATAGGCATCGCGAACGGTGATGTTGAAGCCGGTCGGCCTGCCGAGCCTGTGCTGGTCATCCGAGAGACTGTACTGCGTCTTGGCCACGCAGATCGGAAGCCCGCCAAAGCCCTGGTCCTCCAATGTTTTCAGAGACTTCCTTGCAGCAGCTGTGTATTCCACGCCGTCCGCGCCGTAGATCTCCTTCGCGACCGTCTCAATCTTTGCCGCAAGCGGCTGATCAAGCGCATAGAGTGGGTGATACTGGGAAGGCTTTGTCTCTATCGTCTCCAGCACCTTCTGTGCAAGATCCGTGCCGCCTGCACCGCCGTTTGCCCATACGGTCGACTTGGCGAACGCGCAGTCATGCTCCCTGCAGAATGCCTCGATAACGTCTTCCTCTTCCTTTGTGTCCGTCACAAAGGAGTTGAGCGTGACGACAACAGGCACGCCGAACTTCTGCAGGTTCTCAATGTGCTTCTCCAGGTTGCAGATGCCCTTCTTGAGAGCCTCCACATTCGGCTTTTTGATGTCTGCCTTCGGAACGCCGCCGTTGTAGCGAAGGGCCTGCACGCTGGCCACAAGAACCACGGCAGAGGGCGTAAGGCCTGCTGCCCGGCACTTGATGTCCATGAATTTCTCTGCGCCGAGATCCGCGCCGAACCCTGCCTCTGTGATGACATAGTCCGCCATCTTGAGGGCAGCCTTCGTCGCGCGGATGGAATTGCATCCGTGCGCGATATTCGCGAAGGGACCGCCGTGTACCAGTACCGGCGTATGCTCCATCGTCTGCATGAGGTTCGGATTAATGGCATCCTTTAAGAGAGCCAGCATAGCGCCGACGGCATTGAGCTGCCCTGCCGTGACAGGTTCTCCCTGATAGTTATACGCCACAACAATTCTGGAGAGACGCTCCCTGAGGTCCTCCATATCCTTTGCCATGCAGAAGATGGCCATGATCTCGGAAGCCGCTGTGATGACGAAATGATCCTCTCTGACCGGTCCGTTCTTATGACCGCCAAGACCGACAGTGATATTGCGCAGAGCCCTGTCATTCATGTCCATGCATCTCTTCCAGACAACTCTTGTGGGATCAATGCCGAGCGCATTGCCGAAATGGAGATGGTTGTCGATCATCGCCGCCAGCAGATTGTTCGCCGAAGTGATCGCATGAAAATCACCCGTAAAATGAAGATTCAGATCCTCCATGGGGACGATCTGTGCATAACCGCCGCCCGCAGCGCCGCCCTTGATGCCAAAGCAAGGTCCGAGAGAGGGTTCCCGCAGTGCAAGGCAGACCCTTTTGCCCAGCCTCGAGAAAGCATCGCCAAGACCGATGCTGATCGTCGTCTTTCCCTCGCCTGCCGGCGTCGGATTGATGGCCGTCACGAGAATGAGCTTTCCGTCCTTCTCTCCCGCGAAGCGGTCAAGACACTCCTGCGGTATCTTTGCCTTGTACCGTCCGTACTGGTCGAGCTCATCAGCCCCGATGCCCAGCTTCTCCGCGACCTTTGCGATCGGGAGGAGCTTCGCCTCATGTGCGATCTCAATATCAGTCTTCATTTCGTGACTCCTTTCCTGAAAATACCGTCGGGATGACGTCCCAGCCACAGCAGGGCCGCCGTCAGAAGCGCTCCGCAGATCAGGAGCGTCAGTAACCAGTTCTCCGTGAAGCCGGCAATGATAAAGCCCGGAATACATACGGATACAACAACAGCCGCATATTGAAGCTGTGTCTGTACGTGGTTGATGTGATTGCTCTGGGCGCCGGCACTCGACATGATCGTCGTATCCGAGATGGGCGATACATGGTCGCCGCACACTGCGCCCGCAAGGACGGCCGACACGGCGATGATCATCTTTTTCTCGTCGACGCCGGCGAACATATTCACGACAATCGGCACAAGGATGGCGAATGTCCCCCAGCTCGTGCCGGATGAAAAGGCAATGAAGACAGCAATCAGAAAGACGATGACGGGGACAAAGCCCATCATGCCGCTGCTGAGGTTTACGCTGCTGCGTATAAAATCCGCGATTCCCAGTTTGTCTGTCGTTCCCTTGAGCGTCCAAGCAAGAGTGAGAATCAAAATGGCAGGCATCATGAGCTTGCCGCCCTCAGGCACGGAATTCATGAAGTCGCGGAATCCGATGACGCGCCTTGGCAGATAGAGAACGAGAGTAAAGCCGATTGCAACAAGAGAGGCAAAGACAAGACTCTCTGAGGAGGAGCACTGTGCGAAGTCCTCCACGATATTGGTTCCCCCGTTCAGATGCCCCGTCCAGATCATGGCGCCGATCGCCGTGCCGATCATGACCACCATGGGCGCAACAAGGTCGATTACCTTCCCCTTTGCGTAGCGTCCGCCCTCTGTGGGATCCTTTGTCTCCTGATGCTGAAACGCCTCGCCGCCCGATGTAAAGAGATCGCCGTGGGCTGCATTGATTTCATGCTGCCGCATGAGGCCGAAATCTATACCCGCAATGGAGGTAAAGAACACCATATACAGAGTAAGGAGTGCATAGAGATTAAACGGAATGGTGGAGACGAACATCTGGAAGCCGGACATGGAACTGCCTGCCGGCACATACGAATTGACTGCAGCCGCCCAGGAGGAAATAGGCGCGATGATGCACACGGGTGCCGCCGTCGCATCGATGATGTAGGCGAGCTTAGCCCTGGAAATTTTATACTTGTCTGTGACGGGGCGCATGACAGAGCCCACCGTCAGACAGTTGAAGTAATCGTCGACGAAAATAATGACACCCAGAAGAGATGTGGCAACAAGCGCAGATCTCTTATTCTTCAGCCTCTTTGAGGCCCACTCGCCGTATGCCCTGGTGCCGCCCGACTCCTGCATGAGCATGACCATCATGCCAAGGAGAATCATGAACATCAGGATGCTGAAGTCCACGCTGTCTATCATTGTGTTGTAGAGCGTATCGAATGCCGTCCAGAAATGAAGATCGGCGGAGAGAAATGCGCCGATCGCGCATCCCGCAAAAAGAGACAGATATACTTCCTTTGTCGCCAGTGCCAGCACGATCGCCACGATCGGCGGCACGAGTGACCACCACGTCCCGTAAAACATTTTTATTTCCCCCTCAAAAAGTGCTGATGCTTATCCGCGTGCCCGGAGATCCCTGTACGCCCACAGAAGCAGATACTGCACATAGAAGCGAAGAGGCGACCTCATCTGCATCGCCATATAGTGTTTCTCCTCCGGATCTGTTCTGTCCACATAATACCGGTTTTTCTGGAAATCCGGAAATGTTTTTTTCATCTGTGCAGCGAGCTCTGTGACAAAGCGGTATCTTCCTCTCTCTTTCATGGCGCGCATCGCCGAAAAGAGTGTGTTCTGATAGAAGAGAACTGTGAAGGAGTACTCCAGTTCATCGCGGAAGCGGTCATAGTAGCCGTACCGCGCCGCCTCTTCCAGCATGATCTGTGCCGCGCGGCAGCGATCCTGCAGCCGCGCCCTTGATACGGTGTGCACTGTCGAATCTCCGTGCTGGTAGTAGTAATAGAGCGGCTCGGGGATATAGGCGAACCTGTGCATGCGGCTGATCCAGGTCTTCGCGATCGCGTTGTCCTCGTAGAACATATCCTCGGGAAAGCGCGACGGCGTGCTGAAAATAATCCGGCGGTCGAATATTTTCACACACAGGGACCCGAAGTCGACCATGAGGGAGCGCATCCTTGCCTCATCCAGCTCTCCGCACTGCTCCTCTTTGTTGTTGTGCACAGGCTTCCCGGGTGTCATCGTGTGCGCATAGACGAGACTGTAGTCTGTGCCGACACAGTCCGCGCCCGTCCTTGCCGCCTCCGCGAGGAGCCTCTCGTAGTAATCCGGACACACCCAGTCGTCCGCGTCGATGAAGCTGATCCAATCCCCCGACGCCGCCTTGAGGCCGAGATTCTTTGCGCCGCCCTGATGACGGTTGCGGTCGCACCGAAGAGCCCTGATTCTGTCCGGAAACCTCTCCGCGTACCCGCATAAGATGTCGTAAGAGTTATCCGTCGAGCAATCATCCACCGCGATCACTTCATAGTCACTGACCGTCTGGTGCAGAAGGCTGTCCAGACAGTACTGCACCTTCCCGCCGGACGCCATATTGTACACAGGTACGATTACACTCAGTTTCATATTAATAGCCGTAATAGTCCGTGATCTTCTGCACGGCCGTGATGACATCCTCCACATCCTGATCCGTCATCGCATAGAACAGAGGAATTGTCAGCATGGTGTCGTAGAGAGCCTCTGCATTCGGGCAAAGTCCCCTCGGATAGCCGAGCTGTTCATAGTACGGAAAATAATAGATCGGAATGTAGTGCACATTGCAGACGATATTCTCCGCACCCATGGCCTCGAAGAAGGCCTTTCTGTCTATGCGCAGATGTGCAGGATCGATGCGCAGAATATAGAGATGGCGGACCGAGTCAGACCCCTCCGTCTCCTTCTGCACGAGGATTCCCTTCATGCGGCCGAAGGCCTCATCATATCTGCGCACAATCTCCTTCTTTCGGCGGCCGAAGACATCGAGCCGGTCCAGCTGGCTGCTGATGAGCGCCGCCTGCATATCGGTGATCCTGTAGTTCGGCGCGAGTGTGAGCATCTCGTAGTACCACGGCCCATCGGGTTTATGCACCATGAGCTTCGGATCCCTTGTAATGCCGTGTGTTCGGAAGAGAAGGAGCTTCTCGTACAGCTCATCGGAATCAGTGAGCACTGCGCCGCCCTCTCCGCCTGTAATCGTCTTCACGGCGTGGAAGGAAAAAGTCGTCATATCTGCAAATGTGCCGACGGGCTTCCCCTTGTAGGTTGTGCCGATGGAGTGCGCGGCATCCTCGATATAGACGAAGCCATAGCGCTTTTTCAGGGCGAGAAATGCGTCCTGATCTACGCTCTGTCCGCCGAAGTCTACCGCAACCACAGCCTTTGTATGCGGTGTGATGTGCGCTTCGACCGACTTGGGATCGATGTTGTATGTCCCTGGATCAATATCTGCAAAAACGGGCTTCGCCCCCACATAGAGCGCACAGTTGGCAGACGCCGCGAAGGTGATGGGGGTTGTAATAACCTCATCCCCCGGTCCAATTCCGGCTGCCATGCACGCGATGTGAAGAGCCGCCGTATCGTTGCTGCAGAGAACGGCATGGCGGGCGCCGGTCATGCGGCAGAGCTTGTCCTCACACTCTGTGATATGCGGACCGCAGGTGAGATAATCACTCTTCAGCACATCCACAACGGCCTGGATGTCGGCATCGTTGATGCTCTGGTGGGAATAATACAGTTTTTTGCTGCGCACGGGCATGCCGCCCTCTGCTGCAGGTAAGTTGCTCATTCAATCTCCTCCTTTGAGCAGAAAAAGGGTGGCAGGAGAATTCCTACCACCCTGTACAGATTCTTGTCTCAGTCAGGCTGCACCGTCTTCAGAAGCTCTCTGATCTGCTCCACGGAGAGCCATTCCTTGTTCGTGCCGGACGAATAGATAAATCCGTCCTGTACAGGCTTCCCTTCAGGGTCTCTGACCTGGCGCTGGTTATAGACAATCTGCGGATAAATGATGTAGTTGTGCGCAAACTCCAGCGTATTGGGTGCATCCTCTGCCGTCACCATGACTTCATGGAGCTTTTCTCCCGGTCTGATGCCGGTCTCAATCGTCTTGCAGCCTGGCAGAAGTGCCTCCGCAAGATCCTTCACATAGAACGAGGGGATTTTGCTGATGAAGGTCTCTCCGCCATGTGCCTCTCCAAGTGCCTTGATGACCAGCTCCACTGCCTGGTCAAGGCTGATCCAGAATCTCGTCATGCGGTAATCCGTGATGGGAAGAGTCGTCTCTCCTCTGCTGATGAGATCGCGAAAGAACGGGATGACTGATCCGCGGGAGCCCGCAACATTTCCGTAGCGGACAACGGAGAAGCTGATGTCCTTATTGCCTGCATAGGCATTGGCTGCAATAAAGAGCTTATCGGAGACAAGCTTGGTGCCGCCATAGAGATTGACCGGATTGACCGCCTTGTCTGTGGAGAGGGCAACAACCTTCTTCACGCCGCAGTCGAGGGAAGCATCGATCACATTCATTGCGCCGTGAACATTGGTCTTGATGGCCTCTGCCGGATTGTACTCGCAGGCAGGAACCTGCTTCAGGGCAGCGGCATGCACGACATAGTCCACGCCTTCCATGGCTCTCTCAAGTCTCTCCTTGTCCCGCACATCGCCTATGAAAAAGCGCATAATCTTAGCGTTTTCCCGATAGGGCGATTCATTGGACATGACGAACTGCTTGAACTCATCTCTGGAGTAGATAATGATTTTCTTCGGGCTGTAATGTTTCAGCACATAACTGGTGAAGCAGTGTCCAAAGGATCCCGTCCCTCCTGTGATCAGAATTGTCTTGCCGTCAAGGAGGTGATTTGTCTCTGTCATATTACTGATTGGTTCCTTTCTCAAAATGCGTGCTGTAGTACTCATTCAGCTTATTGTATGTATCCTCGTCAATATCGTGCTCGATTCTGCAGGCCTCATCCGACGCCGTCTTCTCATCGACGCCGATCGCCATCAGGACCTTGCGCAGGAGCTTGTGCCTTGAGTAGATTCTCGTCGCAATCTCTCTTCCAGGGGCCTTGAGCGTGATGTAGCCGTTGCTGTCCATTCCGATGTAGCCGTTCTCCCGGAGCTTTTTCATGGCGATGCTGATGCTCGGCTTCGAGTACTTCATCTCATTGACAATATCTATAGATCTTACGTGGCCATTTCTCTCCTCGAGGATGAGAATGGTCTCGAGATAGTCCTCTGCGGACTCGTGAATCTGCATATCAACCTTTCCGGCGCCTCCGGACATATCTCCGAAGGCACTCACTGCAGCTGCCTTTCACCGGCCTGTTATGACGAAAACTCCATCACAATGGCTCCGTATGCAGGCAGATCAAAGGCCAGGTACTGGTCCCTGTAATCGCAGTTTCCTTCTTTTGCCTTAATAACTTCCGGTACATTGTTGTAAACTGTACCGCCGAACTCTTCCCGTGCACTGTTCAGAATGACGCGATAGTTCCCCATCGCCGGCGCGCCGACACGGTAATCCTTATACTCTACAGGCGTCATATTCAGGACGAACATGATCTTTTTGCGGTCTGTGGGCGTCTTGCGGAAAAAGCTGTAAATGCTCCTCTCCCGGTCATCCGGATTGATCCACTCAAAGCCCGCCCAGTCGTTGTCGATCTCATACAGGCAGGGATAGCGCCTGTAAATCCGGAGAAGCTCTTCACTGTAATGCATCATCCCGCTGTTGAGCTTATTCTGCAGAAGGAACCAGTCGAGCTCCCGCGCCTCGCTCCATTCTCTCTCCTGACCGAATTCCTGTCCCATGAACAGGAGTTTCTTGCCTGAATGCCCCAGCATATAGGTGTAGGCGACGCGGAGATTCGCGTATTTGTCCACCTCATATCCGGGCATCTTCTCCACCATGGAGCATTTGAGGTGCACCACCTCATCGTGTGAGATCGGCAGAATGTAGTTCTCCGCGCTGTTGTAGCTCATCGCGAATGTGAGATTGTAGTGGGAGCCCTTGCGCATGACAGGATCGAGCTTCATATACTCACAGAAGTCGTGCATCCAGCCCATGTTCCACTTGAAGGAGAAGCCAAGGCCGTCATCCTCGACCTTTCCCGTCACCTTCGGCCAGGCCGTCGACTCCTCGGCGATCGTCATAAAGCCCGGATACATGCCGCGGACAACGGAGTTCATGTGCTTGAAGAATTCAATTGCATCGAGGTTTTTGTTGCCGCCGAACTTGTTCGGCACCCACTGCCCGTCCTTCTTGCCGTAATCCAGATACAGCATAGAGGCAACCGCATCCACACGGATGCCGTCCACATGGAATTCCCGGATCCAGTACAGGACATTGGCGATGAGGAAGTTCTTCACCTCCGGCTTTGCCAGATTGAAAATTTTTGTGCCCCAGTCCGGATGCTCTCCCTTGCGGGGATCCGGATCCTCATAAATGCACTGCCCGTCAAAGCGTGCAAGTCCATGTGCGTCCGGGCAGAAATGTGCCGGTACCCAGTCAAGGATGACACCGATGCCGTTTTTGTGCAGTGTATCTACAAGATAGCGGAAGTCATCCGGTGTGCCGTAACGCGAGGTGGGCGCATAATACCCCGTCACCTGATAGCCCCACGAGCCGTCAAAGGGATGCTCTGCGATGCCCATCAGTTCCACATGCGTGTAGCGGAGCTTCCTCAGATACTGCACAATGCGGTCTGCGAACTCGCGATATGTGTAGAAACCGTCTCCGCCGTCCGGATGCTTCATCCAGGAACCGATATGACATTCATAAATGGCGAGAGGCTCGCGGAAATAATCCTTTTTATCCCTCTGGCCCATCCAGCGGCTGTCCGTCCATTTATAGCTGCTCAGGTCGTAAATTCTGGAAGCAGTCCCGGGGCGCAGCTCAGCGTAATTGGCATATGGATCGGCCTTGTAAATCCTTTCTCCGGAGGGCGTCGTGATCATGAACTTGTAGAGGTCTCCGGAAGAAACGCCCGGTATGAACGTCTGCCATATGCCTCCCTCGCCGACCCGCTCCATCGGATACTGATCCTCATTCCATCCATTGAAGGAGCCGATGACATGCACGGCGGCCGCGTTCGGTGCCCACACGGCAAAGTGAACACCCTCTGTGCCGTTCTCTTTGGAGAAATGTGCCCCGAGCTTTTTATAAATATCGTAATGTGTGCCCTTGCCGAACAGGTAGCAGTCTACATCCGAGATATAGACGCGCTCCTCTTTTGCTGCAGGTTTTGTTTCTTTACTGCCCGTCTGTCTCCGGACGGAAGCCGTCCTTTTTGCCTTTTTCCCCGAACCGTCTGCATGCTTTCTTGCTGCCGCCATACCTTGTCCCCCCATTTCCCCGACAATCAGTAATGCGTGAAGTCCCTTTCGTGCAGGATGATCCTGTCATCTGCATCATACCGCTTTCCGGTGATCACAGCGATCAGTGTCTTCAAAGACTTTCTGGAGGCATAAGTGATCGCCTCATCCACCATATCCCGCACTTCCTTCAGAGAGACATGGTGACGGGCCGACTGCATGGACCCGATTCTCGCCGCCAGCGCCAGCTCGCCGAACTCATCAATGGAATAGTCCTTGGAGAGCGCGTAGTCCTTGCCGTACTGTACCAGTGCCTTGTCGCTGAGCGGGCGTACATCCACGCGGGCATTGAAGCTCTGCAGCATATCCTTATACTGCTGTGTGAACTGATCCAGCTCTCTTCTTGTATCCATCAGGATCACGATGATGCCGTGCTCCCTGCCTTCAAGCTGCTGATACAGCCGGTTCACTGTATCTGCAGTCATGAGGGATGCCCTCTCTACCAGAAGTGCACCGTTTTCAATCTTATCGAAGGTCTTTCTGATCTGGTCGTCGCTAAGGCGGTTCAGCGCATCTGCAGGTGCCTTTGCAATCCTGCCGGTGAAATTCGGATCGCTTCTGCGAACGATTTCCAGTATGCCCTGCGCAACCTTCTGTGCAGCGGTCTCATTCCCGCTGATCAGAACGTTGCCCGTATAGGAAGCAAGACTGATCTTCTCCAGTGCCGCAGAGAGCTGCTGGCGGTTCTCGCGGACTCTGCAGAACGGCCCGAAGAGTTTGGCTTCTTCTTTCGTCAGTGCCCTTGTGCCCTCACCGCTGCCCTGCGGACGGGTCTCATGATCATCCGAAGGTTCCTGCGCAGTCTCTCTTCTCTGTCTGAATGTATTCCTGGCCGGTTCCTGTGCCGGCTGCTCCGGCTGTGTGTCCTCCGCATCTTCTGCAGGAAGCGGAGCGTTTCTGCGCCGGCCCTGCATCTGCTGCGCCGGTGCCGTGCCTTCACGATCCGCCGGCTGCCTTGTCTGCCTGAAAAGTCTCTGCCCCCGGGCCGCAGGTGCCTTCTCTTCTCTGACAGCATCTGCCTGCGGGTTCTCCTCTGGAGAGGGTGCTTCCGCACCGGCTGCCGGTGCCTGCTGCTGTCCTTCTGCAGGAGTATCTTCCGCTGTATGCGGTTCCCCGTCTGCGGGTGCAGCTGCCTTCCCGGCCTTTACCTTCTCTGCGCGTGCCTCTTCATCGAGCTCTGCCTGGGCAGCCTGCACTCTTGCCTGCTGTGCGGCCATTGCCCGGCGGATCGCCGCCGCATTCCATCTTCTGGTCGCGATCGCATCCTCCTCAGGGCTTACTTCTGACCGCAGGTCCTGACGCGAAGGCATGCTCTCTCTCTTCTGCGGTCTGTCCGCAGGCTGCTCCTGCTGTGCAGTATTCCTCTCATTCTCTGCAGAGTAATCCGCATCCACAGGCTGCTCATCCTCAGCGGCGTAATCTGCATCCACAGGCTGCTCATCCTCAGCGGCGTAATCTGCATCTGCAGGCTGCTCATCCTCGGCGGCGTAGTCCGCATCCGCGGGCTGCTCATCCTCAGCGGCGTAATCTGCATCTGCAGGCTGCTCATCCTCGGCGGCGTAGTCCGCATCCGCAGGCTGATCATCCTCGGCGGCATAGTCCGCATCCGCAGGCTGTTCTTCCTCGGCGGCGTAGTCTGCATCCGCAGGCTGATCATCCTCGGCGGCATAGTCCGCATCCGCGGGCTGTTCTTCCTCGGCGGCGTAGTCTGCATCCGCGGGCTGCTCATCCTCAGCGGCGTAGTCTGCATCTGCAGGCTGTTCGTCTTCCTCGCCGGAGGGAGCCTCGGTATATACAAATTTATCTTCTGAAGGCGCAGCCTCTTCCGGCGCCAAAGTGTCTGCCGGCTGCCTGTTCTCTGCGGCAGATGGCCCGTCCGTTCCGGATACCTTATCCTCCGGCGCCCCTTCTCCGGCCCTTACCTTCACGTCTTCTGCGGCCGCACGGCGTGCTGAGCGTGCATGATCCGCCTGTTCCGGTGCGGATGCAGGTCTCTCCTCATCCTCCGACTCATCCGTCGTATGAAGTCCCGCAGAGCGTCCGCCAAAAGCGCGCTCCTTGTCGGTCTTTGTCAGGCCGTCATCCATGCTGCCGGAGATCCGGCTTCTCTCACGGCGCTGCCTTCTGTCTACATCCTTCTCAATGTCCTCGAGCAGTCCGTGCTTGGCCGTCTCATCAAAATCCTGCATGATAGGGCCCGTATCCTGGAGAATCCGCTGTGCCCTCTTCTCGTCATTTGAGCTGCGGATGCCGCGGCGGATCTTCTCCCACTCATCCATCACTTCGCCGATGGACATCTGCCCGTCGGCCTGCGGCTCAGGCACCGGCTCTTCCTTCGGCATTTCCTCAAAAGAGGTTCCGGCATCAGAAGCTCCGAGATCGCGGCCGGTATTCTGTGCCCTGCTCTGCTGTGTCCGGTCATCATGCTGTTCCGCGTCTGCTGCCGTGCGGTCAGGTTCCGTCTCTTCCCTTCCTGATAATCCTCTGCGGCCCTGATCCTGTACGCCGGCACTGTGCTGTCGTTCCTGTGCTGCCTCGTCCTCTCCGGGTTCTTCGTCCGGACGTCTTACCGGTGCGCCGCTTCGCCTCTCTCTGCGCTCCTGCGGAGCTCTCTCCCGTCTGTTCCGGCCAGTCTCTCTCCCCTGCTCCGCAGAGGATTCGGTCTGTTTCGGCTCTCTGGGCGTCAGTCTCTCAAGGAGTGCGCCTGCTCTGTCCGCAAAGCGTCCGTGAAAAGCGGACATAACATCTTCACAGGTCTGTACTGCCTGGTCTCTCATGCCGGCTTCATCATAAAGCTTTGCCAGCTCGTATCCCCATCTCGCGCTGAAATGTTCACTGCGGAGCTGCTCCAGGACGGCTATCCTCTCCTGAAGGCTTACGCGGGATACATTGTACATCTTGTATTGGAGAACCAGTCTCTTGGGGTTATTGGGCTCCAGCGCCTGATACTCCTGCAGGAGCTGAAGTGCATCTGTCAGGTCTGTCTGCAGGCCATCCTGTCCGTATAGGAAAATAGTGACCTCGCAGAGCGAATAAATAATGTCCGGATTTCCCGGCTGTCTGGAATTGGCAAGAATCAGCACCCTGCGGCTCTTTTCCACCTCATGTGTGATCTTGTAGATATCACTCACCATGCAAAGCGTGGCTGCTGTCCTTACACGATTCCACTCGATTGTGTCGCACAGCTGTGCTGCATCCTCGAACTGACGGGCTGCCACAAGCCGCTTGATCTCGCTCAGGCTCAGTTTGTATTCATATTTATCCAATGCCTGTTACCTCAATATATCCTTATCCTTCCGGAGCATGACCCGCGAAAGCATAAAAGTTCACTTAATAAATCATCAAAAGTTTAGCATACTCTCATTCTTTGAGCAATGCAGAAAGCGCCGCGAACGCAGACAGAGAGAGCTTCTCCCCGCGCACATCCGGAGAGAGGGAGAGCTTCTGAAGTGCCTTCTCCACTTCTTCTCTGCTGATGGTTCTCCCCTCGAAGGAAAAGCCGTGCGACACCGCATTGGCGAGCGTCTTTCTTCTCTGGTTGAATGAGGCCCTGATCAGTGCGAACATGAACTTCTCATCCGCCTGCACCGGCGGCTCTTTATATGCGCGCAGGCACAGCACCGTGCTGTCTACGGCCGGCCTTGGTATAAAGCAGTGCGGCGGGACAGATCTGATCACCTCAGGACTGCAGTAATACTGTACAGCCAGGGAGAGAGCGCCGTAGCTGTGCTCTCCGGCGTGCGCGCATATTCTCTCTGCGACCTCCTTCTGCACCATAACCGTAATGCTCTCAAAACATCCCTTCTCCTGCAGCAGCTCAAGAAGAATCGGTGTAGTGATGTAGTAGGGAAGGTTCGCCACGCACTTGAGCGGACGTCCGCCGTTGTAGTCTGATGCGACGGCCCGCAGATCTGTTTTCAGGATGTCCTGGAAGAGGACTGTCACATTCGTATACCCATCGAGTGTGTCCTCGAGGACCCGTGCGAGGGACGTGTCGATTTCGACGGCGACAACCTTTCCGGCAGCCATTGACAGATGCTGTGTCATGGTGCCGATGCCGGGGCCGATCTCAAGGACGCAGTCGTCCTTCGTGATGCCGGATGCCTCAATAGCCGCATCCACAACACCGCCGTCTATCAGAAAGTTCTGTCCGAACTTCTTCTTGGCGCGGATGCCGTATCTGTCAAGAATCTGCACTGTGCCATATGGGTCTGTCAGTAATCCGTTCATTTTCACCTCTCTGTGCCGCGTTTTGTCGGCGCCCGGGCGAAATCCACGGAAGCGGTTTTCGCCGATTCATCTGTATTCTTTACTCAGAAAGCCGGTAGAGATGCAGCGCATTGGTGTACGTCAAATCCGTGGTCTCTTCCGCTGTTGTCCCTCTGATCTGTGCGAGTGCCTGTGCGACATAGGTGAGATTGGGCGACCAGTTCCTCTCTCCCCTGTGCGGGACCGGTGCCATGTAGGGACAGTCCGTCTCGAGCACGATCCGCTCCATAGGAATCTGTGCAGCTACCTCCTTCACCTTTCTTGCATTCTTAAAAGTTAGCGCGCCGCCTATGCCGATATAGAAACCCATTTTAACAAATTCGCGGGCCATTTCAACGCTGTATGAATAGCAGTGGATGACGCCGCCGATCTCCTGCGCGTTCATCTCTTTCAGAATCTGCAGCGTATCCTGTGCGGCATCCCGGGAGTGAATAATGACGGGAAGGTTTTCCTGCCGGGCGAGAAGGAGCTGTTCCCGGAACCATCTCTTCTGCACGTCCCTCTCCGGCTCCTCCCAGTGGTAATCCAGGCCGATTTCGCCAACCGCCACAGCCCGCTCCGTGTGCAGAAGGGATCTCACTCTCTCCAGCAGTACTTCGTCCATCTGTGCGCACTCGGAGGGATGAATGCCGTAGGCGGCATAAATCCAGGGGCGCGACTTCGCAATGGCCCGCACTCTTTCGAGGCTCTCTTCATCTGCGCTCACATCCACAATGCGGCCGATTCCCTCTTCCGGCAGCCTGCTCAGTACTGCATCCCTGTCCGGATCGAATGCCTTATCATCATAATGTGCGTGCGTGTCGAAAATGATATGTTCATTTTTCATAAATTGGTTCCTCATTGAGATCTATAAATTGTTGAAAATTATTGATTGCATTTTTCAGGGCTGTCCCCTATAATAACACTTGCGTCACGAAGAGGGGACAAAAAGTTCCGGAAACAAAGTGATGCGAAGTGAATATCAAATGCGCTTTTAGCTCAGTTGGTAGAGCACCTGACTCTTAATCAGGGTGTCCAGGGTTCGAGTCCCTGAAGGCGCACACAAAGGTACTGTTTTGACGCTTCGAGCGTTGGGACGGTACTTTTCTTTTATTTTTCTCATTCCAACATTCTTTGTGACTGTTCAGCAGCTATGTCCTGCCCTCGCCTCGTCTCCTGCTTCACTGCTTCAGATGGATCCGGGCCGTCCGGCATTTGCCTGAATCTTACTGATTTTCCCAAATATAATAATCTGCCCCCTGTCCGTCACTGCAAGAGATGCTATTATGTAAATGTTTGGCGCCCTTCGGAAGGTCGAAAATCCGGATAAGAAGTCTGCCTGCCAGGCGGATTTCGGCTTTCCAGGGAAGAGGCTTACCGGAAGGTCGCTTTAAATTTATGATTGCATTCGTACAGTCAGGAGCAGTGAAATACAGATGGATACTTATCTGATGAAAAAGGCAATGATCGAGGCCGCTGTCACACACGGATTCAAGGAGGTCGAGGAGGATCCGGAGCGGAGTGTAAGGCGGCTGACCGATCTGGGAAAACAGTTTTCCAAGAACCGCTTTCAGGACCAGATTTTTTCAGTTATGCAGGAGCTGCTCAACAACGAGAACAGCGCATATTACGACATGGTCCACAATCTTTTGGCGAATTCCTGCCATGATCACCTGAAGAAGTTCGGCATCAATGTCGGCTACATGAGCTGGGCTTACGGCGCCGACAAGCTGAGAAAAAAAGAAGATGCACTGCACGTACAGCTGCCGTGGGGCATCATGTTCCGCTACAACTCCGATCCCTCCTGCGCGCTTTCGCCCGCTGTCATTGAGCAGCTCATCCAGCAGGGACAGGACCTGGGCATCTATGCGTGGATGATCCGCCAGAGCGGCAGGGAATCCGACTCCTATGAACTGCTCACCATCCTTGAAAAATACAAGGACAGCGCTTTTCTCTGGATCAAGCAGGACGGCAGACTGACCGCTGCACAGATCCAGATGCTTCGCGTCTGCCAGAACACTTTGATTTCTCTCCCCGTGGAAGATCCGGAGACGCAGCTGACTACCGCTCTCCTGCGCGATCAGAAGATTCCCTTTGCCATTCACGGCATGTACGGTGACGATTATCCCAGCTCACAGGAAGGCGAAAAGATGCTGATGGAACGCGTTCTCTCGACGCAGGCCGCCATCTTCCTCACGATCGCAGACGACAGCACAAAAAAGCATCTTGGCAGCTTCTGCTATGAGTCGAGACTTCGACAGGAATATCCTACCGTTCTTATCGATTACTACGACGACAGCAGGAAGATCAGCGAGATGCTGGTCAACCACAGCACAATTCTTGAAATCGGCGAGGATCTCACCGTTCTGCGCGGCGGCACCTGCGGAGAACGCTTTCCCGAAGACCTTCCGCTGACGGACGCTCTGCGAAAGATCATGCCCGCGTATCCGGCATGAATGTTTTCTTTCCCGCTGCTGTCAAAAATCCGCCCGCAGACCGGCTTGTACCGATCCGCGGGCGGATTTTATGTCTTATCCTCTGTATGCATGTTTCTGCAGATGATGTTCCTTCACCGCCTGCACCTTTTCTGCCTCCGCTGCAGGCAGGTCGCCGATCTTCACGCTCGATGCCACGCGCACGAAGATCTCCTCGATCTTGCTCATGAACTCCTCCGCGTTCATCTCGTGGTCATAACCGCCGGAGAGCCACCGCACAAGGGAAGCCAGAAGTGCGTCCGTTATAAAGGTAATGAAGAAGCTGTCATCCTCATTGTGCGGGAGAATATCCTGCAGGAAGAACTCCGCCAGAGGCTGGACAGACTCCACAAGATAATCCTTGAATGAATTCTGGCCTTCAATCTTCAGCGCTGCCCTGTAGAAAACCCGCTCCCTGTAAAAATAGGCGCACATATCCTCCAACATCTCCCACCCGGACTTATAGGAGCTCATATCCATCTCGCTCATGAACCCCACATAAAAAATCCAGTTGACCAGGTCGTACTTGTCCCGGAAGTGGTAGTAGAAGCTCTTTCTGTTGATCCCGCAGTCGTTACAGATATCTGACACGCTGATCTTCTCGAAGGGCTTCTGCCGCATCAGTTTTTTCATGGACGCCGCAAGAGCGTTTTTTGTCGAGTTGGAATCTGCCATTGCCGAAAGCCGCCGCCTTAATCTTTTAGATGTCTCCCCTGATCTGCCGTAATCCGCTCAGCGCCTTTTGTTGACGGAGCATGGTTGTTTCATCATCATATCACTTTCTGTCACAGGATGCATTGCTGCAGGCGCCGCATACCTCGGAGTTGTTCGCAACGACCTTTCCGTCCTTCAGGCCATTCTTCTGCAGATCGTCGATCATCTCCTTCATGGTGCGCCAGCCGAGTGTCGCACACTTCACACGTGCAGGCATATGGGCAACATCCTCGAGGGAAGCCGCCTCATCGAGCTCCTCCTTCTCCTCGTCCGTCACCTTTCCCTTGATCATCCGCATGAAAATATCTGCCAGATGCGCCGCCTCTCTCTCATCCTTTCCGATCACGAGATCGCACATCATATCCGCCGACGCCTGCGAAACAGCGCAGCCGCTGCCGTTGAAGGCAGCATCCGCAATCCTGCCATCCTTAATCAGCAGCTGCAGATTGATGTCATCGCCGCAGCTGGGATTGACGCCGTTGAGCACCATCGTGGGATTCTGCAGATCATGCTTGTGTGTTGGATGAAGATTATGCTCATTGACGATTTCGCGGTACAAAGATTTAATATCCAAGCCAGCCCCTCACTTTCCCGACAGCGTCCACAAACCTGTCGACTTCTTCCTCTGTATTGTAAAAATAAAGGCTCGCCCTCGCCGTCGCATTCACGCCGAGCCACTTCATCAGAGGCTGTGCGCAGTGATGTCCCGCGCGGACGCAGATATTTTCAGTATCAAGCACGGATGCGACGTCATGCGGATGGCACCCCTCGATGTTGAAGGTCACGATGCCGCAGTGGCGCGCAGGATCCTTTGATCCGTAAACGGTCACTTCAGGAATACGGGAGAGGCCGTCCATCAGTCTTGTCGTCAGGTCCTTCTCCGTCTTCATGACGGTGTCAAAGCCCACATTCTTCAGGTAGGTGATGGCCGCAGACAGTCCAACGGCGCCCATTGCGTTCACAGTGCCCGCCTCGAACTTCTCCGGCACCTCCGCAAAGGTTGCGCTCTCTCTTGTCACATACTCGATCATCTCACCGCCTGTGAGGAACGGAGGCATATCGTCGAGCAGATCGATCTTTCCGTACAGAACGCCAATGCCCATAGGTCCCATCAGCTTGTGCCCGGAAAAGGCGAAGAAATCACATCCGATCTCCTGCACGTTGACAGGCATGTGCGGCGTCGACTGTGCGCCATCCACAACGCAGACAGCGCCGTGGCGGTGTGCTGCCTCCGCGATCTTCTTTACGGGGTTCGTCACACCGAGAACGTTTGACACCTCAGCCACCGTGACGATGGCTGCCTTGTCCGTGATCTTGCTCTCGATCTCCTCATCCGTGATCGTTCCATCCGGCTGCGGCTCCATATAGACGAGCTTTGCACCGGTCTGCCTTGCCACCATCTGCCACGGCAGAATGTTGGAGTGATGCTCCATGACGGTGAGCACGATCTCATCGCCCGCCTTCACATGGGAGAGGCCATAGCTGTACGCAACGAGATTTAAGGACTCCGTCGTATTCCTGGTGAAAATAATCTCGCAGTCCTTCTCTGCCCCGATGAACTCCGCCGCCGCGTGTCTCGCATTTTCGTAGGCTTCCGTCGCCTCCATGCTCCACTTGTACAGACCGCGCAGCGGATTGGCGTTTGTCGTGTCATTGAACTGCTTCATGGCCTCGAGCACCTGCACGGGGCGCTGGGTCGTCGCAGCATTGTCAAAATAAACTGTATTGTTTCCCTGGAAAATAGGAAAATCCCTGCGGAAAATATTCTCGCTCATGCCTTGAAAGCCTCCTCGATGTAGTCATGGATTTCCTTCTTCAGCTGTTCATCCGGAATATCCCTTGCAACAGCCGACAGGCGCGCTCTCACCATGATCTGCTCGGCGGCCTTCTCGTCAATGCCGCGGCTGGCCATGTAAAAGAGCATGTCGTCATCGAGACGGCCGATTGTCGCGCCGTGGCTTCCCTCCATGTCCTCCTCCTCGCAGAGAATAACCGGAAGGGATTTATTCACGATATCGTCTCCAAGGAGCAGCACGTCCTCCTTCTCATGGCCGTACGAGCCCTTCGAGCCGCGTCTGAAGTCGATTGTGTCAGAAAGGCGTTTCTCTGCGCTGTCATCGAGAACGCCGTCAAAATGCATCTCGCAGTTCGTCTTCTTCCCGCGCTGCACGACATTGTAGTTGAGATCCACCAGTGATGTGCCGCGGCCGATATAGCCGGTCCTGCTCTCCCATCTGGATTTGTCTCCAACCAGCTCTCCCTGTACGCCTGCAAAGACTCTGCCGCCGCCAAGCTCGAGCTGTACCATCTTCATGGAGGCACCTGCCTTCAGCGCTGCGCCCACATCGTCGAGATGAATAAAGCCGCTGCCGAGCATCTGTACGCGGACAAGGAACAGCTCCGCATTCTTCTCCAGCACAATTCTGGTGCCAAGGCCTGCAAGTCCCGATGCGCCCTCAGGAGATTTCGCGCTCATGATCACTGTAAGGGAAGCGCCCTCGCCGACATGGATCAGCTGCTGCGCTGCTGCCCTGCTGCCTCTTGTAAAATCTATGTTCCACAGAAGCGATGCGGCCGGCTTCGCGCCGGGCGCGGCTTCGATGAATTCCACATCTCCCTTTGCATTCCGGAGGAAGCTGTCGTACTCCGCGCCAAGTCCGGTCGCGAACTTCTGCGGATGATAAATCGGGACTTTTCCCGCCATCACGTGCTCGGCGGGCTCTGCCGGTGCATTGGCAAGGAGCCATTTGTCCGCCTCTTCCCGCTTCATGCTGCGCACGCTCACGCCCTCCGGCAGCGATTCAAATCTTGTATCGACTTCTGTATTCAGGGCAGGAACATCCTTCAGCAGTGCGCTGTTGATGTCCAGCCGGTTCCAGGTCAGGGAAGGGATGTGTCCGACTCTCATATCCATATTACATGCCCTCCATTTCCAGTTTGATCAGGTTGTTCATCTCGGCTGCATACTCCAGAGGCAGCTCCTTGGAGACAGGATCCGCAAACCCGGAGACGATCATAGCCCTCGCCTCCGACTCGGAGATGCCGCGGCTCATCAGGTAGAACACAGCCTCATCGCTGATTCTGCCGATCTTTGCCTCATGTCCGACATCGGCATCCGATGTCCGCACATCCATAGCGGGAATAGTATCGGACCTCGACCTGTCATCGAGCATCAAAGAAGCGCAGTCCACCGAAGCCTTTGCATGCTTAGCGCTCTTTGCGATCACGACGCTGCTTCTGTATGTCGAGATACCGCCGTCCTTGGAGATGGACTTTGTGTTGATGTAAGAAGATGTATTCTTACCAATATGTACCATCTTGGCGCCCGTGTCGAGATTCTGTCCGGCGCCCGCAAAGGTGATGCCGGTGAACTCGCAGTGTGCGCCGTCCCCCTTGAGAATCGTTGTGGGATAGAGATAAGAGACATGGGAGCCGAAGGATCCGGAGACCCACTCCATCGTGCCGCCCTCTTCCACAAGCGCCCTCTTGGTGTTGAGGTTGTACATGTTCTTCGACCAGTTCTCGATGGTCGAGTAGCGGAGCTTGGCGTTCTTCTTGACATAGAGCTCCACGCAGCCCGCATGAAGGTTTGCGATGTTGTACTTCGGGGCAGAACAGCCCTCAATGAAGTGCACATCCGCGCCCTCATCCACAATGATCAGCGTGTGCTCGAACTGTCCTGCGCCCTTTGCGTTCAGACGAAAATAGGACTGGAGCGGAACCTCCACATGTACTCCCTTCGGCACGTAGACAAATGAGCCGCCGGACCACACCGCGCCGTGGAGGGCAGCGAACTTGTGGTCTGTCGGCGGAACGAGCTTCATGAAGTACTCCTTTACCATATCAGAGTACTCGCCGGTCACTGCTTCCTCAAAACCAGTGTAGACAACGCCCTGATCCGCCACTTCCTTCTGCAGATTGTGGTAGACGAGCTCAGAATCATACTGTGCGCCGACGCCGGCGAGAGACTCTCTCTCCGCCTGCGGAATGCCGAGCTTTTCAAAAGTATTCTTGATCTCCTCCGGAACGTCGTTCCAGCTGCCCTTCATATCGGACTTGGAGCGGACGTAGTTGGAGATTTTGTCCATATTAAGGCCTTCAATGGACGGACCCCAGTCCGGGACATCCATCTCGTTGTACAGATCAAGGCAGTGCAGACGGAAGTCATGCATCCACTTGGGATCGTGCTTCTCACTGGAGATCTGTTCAACAATATCTCTTGTCAGGCCCTCTTGCATGCGGTAGAAGCCCTTGGACTCATCGTCCTTGAAATCATAGAGGCTTCTGTCCACTTCCTGAATATTAAGATCTGCCATGTTATAACCTCTTATTGTTCTATGAAGCGCTCGAAGCCCTTCTCATTGATCTCATCCACGAGCTCCGGCCCGCCGGTATAGACTAATCTGCCCTTTACAAGAACATGTGTGTAGTCCACCTTCAGTGCCTCAAGAATCTTTGTGGAGTGCGTGATGATCAGAAGTGCACCGTTTCTCTTCTTCTGGAATTCCTCGATGCCCTGGGAAACTGTGCGGACGGCATCCACGTCGAGGCCGGAGTCTGTCTCATCAAGAATCGCGAGCTTGGGATTGAGCATAAGGAGCTGCAGAATCTCTGCCTTCTTCTTCTCACCGCCGGAGAAGCCGACATTCAGATCTCTGTCCGCATAGGATTCATCCATCTGCAGCAGATCCATGGTGCTCTCAAGCTGCTTCTTGAACTGGAAAATCTTAAGCGGCTTGCCCGTCTGCTGGCGGATGGCGTTGCGCAGGAACGCCTCCAGAGAAAGTCCCGGAACCTCAAGCGGATTCTGAAAAGAGAGGAAGAGACCCTTCGATGCTCTCTTGTCTGTAGAGAGATTCGTGATATCCTCCCCATCGAAAATAATCTTTCCGTTCGTCACCTTATAATTCGGGTTGCCCATCAGGGTATAGCCGAGAGTGGACTTGCCTGCACCGTTAGGGCCCATGAGCACATGCGTCTCACCGGGCTTAATGTCCAGATTGATGTGATGAAGGAGTTCGCCCTCCTCAATGGATGCACACAGGTCCTTCACCTGCAGTAAAATATCAGCCATGTTAACCTCCGTTCTCTGCCGCCGCATACCGCGTGCGGCACTCAGATGGAATAATCGTACGCCATCATTGCCTGTGTCTGATCTCTCAGATCTGCGAGTGTTACGCTGTCGACGTAATCATTGATCACCTTGCCGAAATTCTTCCAGAAGGGAAGAACCGGGCAGTCAAGACTCCTCGCGCACTGGTTGGGGTTGTCCTGCAGACAGCTGATCGGCTCAAGGCTTCCTTCCATGACGCGCAGAATATCACCCGCCGTATAGTCCTCCGGCTTTCTCGCCAGTCTGTATCCGCCGTTGTTGCCTCTCTGTGATCTGACAAACCCGGCCTTTGTGAGGACGGTCACGATCTGTTCCAGATACTTGACGGTAATGCCCTGTCTCTGGGAGATGTCCTTGAGCGAGATAAATTCCCCGGTGTCATGAAGGGAAAGATCCAGCATCAGCTGCAGCGCATAGCGTCCTTTTGTCGAGATTTTCATATTGGATAACTCCTTTCTGACTCTCCGTCTATACCGTCAGAAAGAAAACATCCGGGCTTCAATTTAACACGTTCCGCGGGAATGCACAATTCCCGATGCGGCAGGTGCATCTGCCCATCTGTTCTCTTAATCCCTGCTGTAATAGATGGTATACTAATGAGAATGTCCGGGTAGTAACAATCGTTACGGTCCGCTCAACTATTCCCACTATTACAATATTTCCTATAGGCGCATAGTAATTTGCCTATCCATAAGTATATAGGAAAAGATGCCGATTGCAAGCCATGAAAATATTTCTGATAGCAGTACGCTTCAATACGCTTATTCAGGAGCGTACTGCTTGCAATTCCGACAAGTTTTGTATATATTTAGGCAAGTGACCGCAGAAGGCCATGCGAGGACAGCCGTCTTCACAGCTCTGCCGGGTCTCACGCAATGAATCCTGCGAACCGTGTCAGATCGGGAACGAAGCAGCACTAAGCAGATCCTTTCATGTGCCGTGAGGACGCCTGGCAGAGCGGTGAAGGCGGCTGTTTTATTATTGAAACCGACGTATAGAAAGACGAAAAATGACAGCGATGAATTCCGAAAATCATTTATCCAATACAGCAGCACAGCCTTCACCGACTGCAGAGACTGTATCGAATGAGGACCTGCTCGATCTCTCCCACTGCATCCTGTGTCCCAGGTCCTGCGGTGCGGACCGGACGGCAGGGAAGACGGGGTTCTGCGGGGAGGCGGCGCTGCCTCGTGCTTCGAGGGCGGCGCTTCTGTATTACGAGGAGCCGTGCATCAGTGGCAGCAGAGGGAGCGGTGCCGTCTTTTTCAACGGCTGCAGCCTCGGCTGTGTCTTCTGTCAGAATTATGATATCTCGTTGGGGATGCGGGCAAGGCAGAAGGGATTCCCTGTGACAGCTGAGGATCTCTCCCGCATTTTTCTGCAGCTGCAGGAAAAGGGCGCGAACAACATCAACCTGGTGACGGCGGGGCACTTTCTGCCGGCGCTCATTCCGGCGCTGAGAGAGGCAAAGGAAAACGGTCTGAGAATTCCCATCGTCTATAATTCGTCCGGCTACGAGAGGGCGCAGGCGCTGCGCCTCCTGGACGGACTTGTGGACATCTACCTGCCGGACTGCAAGTACATGGATGCAGACATCGCCGCCAGATACTCCCACGCCCCCGACTATCCGGAGACCGCACTTGCCGCCATTGATGAGATGATGCGGCAGTGCCCGGAGCCTGTCTTTGCGGACGGCTCGCACAGCCTCGATGAGGAGAACGACGCAGATGATCCGCTCATGACGTCGGGCGTCATCGTCCGGCATCTCGTTCTGCCGGGGCACACAGAAGATTCCAAAAAGGTGATCAGGGCACTCCATGAACGGTACGGGGAGCGTATTTTCATCAGCATCATGAACCAGTACACACCGATGCCGCAGTGTGCAGGCGATCCTCTTCTCTCCAGAAAAGTGACAAAAAAAGAATATGACGAAGTCGTCGACTTCGCCATATCCATAGGTGTTGAAAACGGTTTTATTCAGGACGGGGATACCGTCTCAAAGAGCTTCATCCCGGCCTTTGACGGGACAGGGATATTGGATGCTCCAGGAAAGGAATGAGTTAACTCTGTGCCTGCTGCCCCCGGCGCATCGCCTTTTGCACTGTCCGCACTGCGCCGGTCTGCCGGCCTGAGGGATTTCCGCATCAATAATCTTTGCTGTCCAGGTACTTCAGATAATTCATAACCATGAGGGAGATGCGGAAGAGCATCGCGTCCTCGAAGTTGCGGATATCAAGGCCTGTGCTCTTCTGCAGCTTCTCAATTCTGTACACCAGTGTGTTCCGGTGGATGAAGAGCTTTCTGGATGTCTCCGAGACATTCAGGTTGTTGTCCAGGAATGCGTTGATGGTATTGAGCGTCTCGTTGTCGAGATCATACGGGATGTTGTCGCCGAAAATTTCGTGAATGAAAACGTTGCAGAGGTTGGACGGCAGCTGATAAATGAGCCGTCCGATGCCCAGTTCGTTGTACGACATCACTCTCTTCTCGGCGTAAAAGATCTTGCCCACATCCATGGCCATCTTGGCTTCCTTGTAGGATTTCGAGAGATTCTTCAGATCACTGACAATGGTGCCGTAGGCTGCGCGCACCTTCAGCATAGCCTCTGTATTGAGCATATCTACAGCGACGGTGGCTGCCTTGTTCAGCTCCTCGTAGTCATCCTCATTCCGGACAGCCTTGATCACAATGATGCTGTTCTCATCGACTTCAGTGAGATAGTCTCCGTTGTGCGGTGTAAAGATGCTGCCCAGCAGATCGCCCGCAATATTGTCGCTCTCGTTGTTCTCGATCTCCACCAGGATAATGGCACGGGGAACCTGCACGTCAATGTGCAGCTTCTTGGCGCGGTTGTGAATATCGACCAGAAGAAGATTATCCAGAAGAAGGTTCTGGAAGAAGTTGTTCCTGTCGTATTTTTCCTTATAAGCGGTCATGAGATTTCTGATCTCGCTCACCGCCACCTTTGCGATCATAAGCGTATATTCACCGGTGCCGATCGCCGTCAGGATATACGTCATCTCCTCATCATCGATCTTGAGCAGATAGCTGTCGCCGATAATCTGGCTGTCCACAGTGGAATCCGCGAAATTCGCCACGATATCCGCGTCCGTTGCCTGTGCCCCGGAGGTCTCCGTAAACAGGGCACCGGAAGCATCCTGTATGCAGAATTCCACTTTAGTGATGGATGTCAGTTCTTCCAGGCAGTTCTTGATAATCTGTGTTGAAACCATCTCTTCCCTTCCCGCCGCCAGCTGCCAACGGCTGTCCGCAATGTTGTCTGTCTATGTGCATTCTGCTGTCGCTCTTCTTATTTTACACACAGAAATTGTGAAACACAAACACTAATATAGAAACAGCATAAAGAAAGGCGCGGGCATGAAGCCTGCGCCTTTCCCACAGTATCACTGCTGCTCATCCCCTTGAGACAGCCTGCATCAACTAGTTGGCAATTGTCTTCTCCGTCTCCTTGTCGAAGAGATGGATCTTCTTTGTGTCAAATGCGAAGCGAACTGTGTCGCCTACCTGCGCGGTAGTTCTCGGATTGACACGAGCGATGAACGGCGTATCAGCGATATCAAAATACAGGAATACCTCTGCGCCGAGCAGCTCTCTTACATTGATCTTTGCGTTGAAAACAGGAGAATCAGCCTCAGGCATATCCTCCTCAGCCAGATCCGCGATGTTCTCAGGACGGATACCTACAGTAACAGTCTTTCCATCATAGCCGCCGTCGATCACAGCCTTAGCCTTCTCATCCTCAAGACGGATGTCCACACCGGCAACTGTAACAACTGCCTTGTCTCCGTTCACCTTGATGACGCCGTCAACGAAGTTCATCTGCGGAGAACCCATGAAACCTGCGACAAAGAGATTGCAGGGATCATCATACAGATGCTGAGGTGTGTCCACCTGCTGCACAACGCCGTCCTTCATGACAACGATTCTTGTGCCCAGTGTCATAGCCTCTGTCTGGTCATGTGTTACGTAGATGATCGTGGTGCCAAGTCTCTGATGGAGCTTCGCGATCTCGGATCTCATCTGCACACGGAGCTTTGCATCGAGGTTGGAGAGAGGCTCATCCATGAGGAAGACCTTAGGATTGCGGACGATCGCACGTCCCATGGCAACACGCTGTCTCTGGCCGCCGGAGAGAGCCTTCGGCTTTCTGTCGAGGAGCTGTGTCAGATCAAGGATCTTGGCTGCCTCCTTGACCATCTTGTCGATCTGGTCCTTCGGAACCTTGCGGAGCTTAAGACCAAATGCCATGTTGTCATATACCGTCATGTGCGGATACAGAGCGTAGTTCTGGAATACCATGGCGATATCCCTGTCCTTGGGCTCTACGTCATTGACAACCTTTCCGTCAATCTTGAGGGTACCTGATGTGATGTCCTCAAGACCTGCGATCATACGAAGTGTCGTGGACTTGCCGCATCCCGAAGGACCGACGAAAATGATGAACTCCTTATCCTTGATCTCAAGGTTGAAATCCTTCACTGCCTTGAAGCCATTGGGATATGTCTTGCAAACATGCTCGAGACTAAGACTTGCCATATGTTCTGCCAACCTCCTGCAAATGTCCGAAATTATCTATTCCGTGAATATTTTCAGTATAAAATGCAGAGTCGATCCGCGCCATCACCCAAATCAACAAAGTTTAATTTGATCTGTGGGAATTTTGTTCACCGATCCGGCACCGAATACAGGCCTTTAGGCAATTTGAATATGCACTTTATGAATTATTATGCAAAATGCCAATCCGGATTTGCTTCAGCATCAGGACCGGTTTTCAAGGATCTGCAGTGCCTCTCTTCTACTGTGCCCCTTCTCCCGTGTCCTCTCCGTCTGCGGGCTCAAATTTTTTGAAAATACCGCTGTAGAGCACCGCACACACCCACGCAGGGCCGGAAAAGCCAAACATGATCAGAAGCGGCCAGAGTACGACCGCATTTCTCAGAATCCAGATGGGAACAATCCATACGGCACACATGACAATCGTCTTCGGAAGATTGGCGATGGCAAGAAGGGCGGCATTGCGGATAGTGCCCCGGATCGTATTTTCAAAATGGGACTGAAGCGGAAAGATATACTGGAAGATCATGAAGGCGACAAGACCTGCCGCCGTGACGACGTACTTCAAAACCGGGGGGAAGAGCTCGGGATAGAGCCCCAGCACGCGGATATCCAGGAAGAACAGCACCGCGATCACCGCCCAGATCAGCCACAGGATGGTTGCGCCGCGCAGGTTCTCCCGGAACGCTTTCCAGTAAGATCTGGCGATATAGCTCTCCTGCTTCCGCGCGATGTCAAGCGAAACCTTGGACAGAGCCGTCAGGGCCGCACCGATGGTGATCACCGGGATGCAGGCAAGAATGGTAAGAAAGTTCAGAATCAGAAGATTGGCAAGCGTTGTAAGGCCCTGATAGAGCCATCCGTCCTGATCAAAAATGTTCTTCATACGCTCCTCCAGTTGCCACCCGCCTCTGGATGCATACAGCAGTCCATGCGGCGGTTATTGTCACAGCTGTGATACAAAGCTGTCCACAAGATCGTGGAGTGCCTTGCGGATGCCATCCTGAATGGACTTCGTGATGCTCTCTGATTTCTCTGTCAGGGCATCCTGCGTCTTCTGCCGCAGGTCGCTCCCGGCCTTTGATGCGCTCTCTGTCAGGTCATCTCCTGCACTCTGCAGACGCCCGGAGAAGTCATCCCCTGCAGACGCAGCATCCTGTGCGGGCGAATCTGTACTCCCGTCATCCGCGCCGGCAGAGCCGGAAGGATCTGCACCTGTGCTGCTGCCCGCCGCACCGTCTTCAGTGCCGGAAGCCCCCGCTGCATCTTCCCTCGAATCGTTCTCTTCACTGCCCGCAACTGTCCCCGTAAAAATGCGGTGCAGGGTATCCTCCGGAGAGAATCCCAGGTCCCGCAGCTCATTCATGGCTTTCAGAATCTGGTACTTCTGCTCGCGGAATGTATCCTCCCCGCTTCCGGTGAGAAGAAGCTGTTCCCCCTCGGAAGAAACTGCCTCTGCAGTACTGGCGCAGGAAAGCGTCTCCTCCTGCGCATGCGCAGTCTCACGCCGGAGATACTCCTCAGATGCGCCGCACACCGCAGCCGGTGCGGAGTGCTCCGCCGCCTCCGCGCGCAGGGCAGACGGCGCACAGAGCAGGATTTGTGCGCATAACACAAGACCTGCCGGAATGAACAGGCAGGTCTTTATTTTCCATACGTGGCCGCAGGTTTTAATGAAATCCGTCATGCATGCCTCCGCGGATGATCAAAACGACGGGCAGTCTCCGTTCGCCAGACAGACAAAAACCATTTCTCCAGAGCTGCCCTGGCGCAGAGAATATCTCCGTGCCCTCAGCAGACCTCGCTCCCGGATCCGATCTCTTTGTCCGGATCGGGCGTCATAAGCGCAAGCGTGCCGTCTTCTCCCTCAGCACAGAGCAGCATTCCCTCGGAGAGAACGCCGTCGAGCTTCGCGGGCTTCAGATTGCACACGACGCAGACCTTTCTGCCGACCATCTGCTCCGGCGTGTAGTGCTTGTGAATGCCGGAGACGATCTGCTTAATCTCGTTTCCGACCTTCACCTGCGAGCAGAGAAGCTTCTTCGAATTCTTCAGCGCCTCACAGGAGATCACTTCGCCGATCCTCAGTTCACACTTCGAGAAATCATCGATGCTGATCTGCTCCTTGTGGGGAAGAGTACTCTCCTTCTGCTGCGCGGGCGCACTGCCGGCGGCAGGAGCAGCTGTACCTTCCTTCTTGGCATCGCCCACTTCGCCTCTTGCGGCGGCAGCGGCGGCCTCGGCCTTCTGCTTCTCCACGATCACAGCGACCTTCTTCATGACTTCCTTCTCGTCGAGTCTTGCGAAGATGATCTCCGGATTGTCTGTAACCCTATTGCCCGACGGATACAGGCCGAACTCGCCGAGGCGGTCAAAATCTCTCTTCTGTGTATTCAGCTGCGCGATGATCCGGTCCGCCGTCTCAGGCATGAACGGTGCCAGCATGGATGTGCCGATGACAATGCCCTCCGTCAGATTGTAGAGAACAGTGGCAAGTCGGTCCTTCTTCGACTCCTCCCTTGCCAGAACCCAGGGCTCTGTCTCGTCGATATACTTATTCAGTCTCTTGAAAACAGTGAAGATGTCCTTAAGCGCATCCGCTACGCGCAGCTCATCCATGTCCTTCTCGACTTTTGCGTAAGCGCTGGTGCACACTTCCTTCATCTCGACGTCGATCTCTTCGTCGGCATGACGGTTCTCCACAACGCCGCCAAAGTACTTGTTCGACATGGAGACAGTTCTCTTCACGAGATTGCCGAGAACATTGGCGAGATCACTGTTGAGACGCTCAATGACGAGATCCCAGGTGATGACGCCGTCATTTTCATACGGCATATCGTGCAGGACGAAGTAACGGACGCCGTCCACGCCGAAGAGGTCGGCCATGTCGTCCGCATAGATGACATTGCCCTTGGACTTACTCATCTTCTCGCCGCCCTGCAAAAGCCACGGGTGTCCGAAGACCTGCTTTGGCAGGGGCTCGCCCAGTGCCATCAGGAAAATCGGCCAGTAGATTGTGTGGAACCGCACGATATCCTTGCCGATGAGGTGAAGGTCGGCAGGCCAGTACTTTTTATACATCTCTGAGGAATTGCCGTCCGCGTCGTATCCGATGCCGGTGATGTAGTTCGTCAGCGCATCGAGCCACACGTAGATGACATGGCGCGGATCAAAGTCCACAGGGATTCCCCACTTGAAGGATGTTCTTGAGACGCACAGATCCTGGAGGCCGGGCTTGATGAAGTTGTTGATCATCTCATTCTTTCTGGACTCCGGCTCGATAAAGTGAGGATGTGTGTTGATGTAGTCCATCAGTCTGTCCGCATATTTGCTCATGCGGAAGAAGTATGCGTCCTCTTTCTCCTCGTGCACGGTGCTGCCGCAGACAGGGCACTTGTCTCCGTCCACGATCTGGGACTTCGTGTAGAATGCCTCACACTCCGTGCAGTAGAGACCGTTGTACTGGCCGAGATAGATGTCGCCCTGGTCGTACAGCTTTCGGAAAATCTTCTGTACCTGTCTCTCATGATCCGGATCCGTCGTGCGGATGAAGCGGTCATAAGAGGTATTCATCAGATCCCAGATTCTCTTGATCTCGCCGGCCTTCTCATCGACGAAGGCCTTGGGGGTCATGTGGGCCTGCTTTGCCCTCTCCTCGATCTTCTGGCCGTGCTCGTCAGAGCCTGTCTGGAAATGGACGTCGTATCCGTCCGCTCTCTTCCATCTCGCGATGGCATCCGCCATGATGATCTCATAGGTATTGCCGATATGGGGCTTTCCCGATGTATAAGCGATTGCCGTTGTTATATAATATTTGCCTTTATTCTGCATATGCGCCTCTTTCTGCTGCGCTGTGCGCCTGCCGCTGCCTTGCTGCTCCGTCCGGGTCCTGCATGGAAAACATGTGCGGGTCCGCAGATATTTTCAAAAGAGAGTGTTCAGTGTCTCCTGCGGGCCGCCCGAACTCCTGCTGCCGGATCAATAGGAGAGTACCTCGTGTCCTGTCTCCGTGACGAGCACCTGAATTTCCCACTGCGCAGAGGGCTTGCCGTCCGCCGTGTAGATGGACCATCCATTGCCCTCATCCTGAAAAATCTCGTCCGTTCCCATATTCACCATGGGTTCAATCGTAAAGACCATGCCGGGCACCATCAGCATCTCAGTCCCCGGAAGAGAGACATAGCTGACATACGGATCCTCGTGGAACTCCAGGCCGCACCCGTGTCCGCCGATCTCGCGCACGACACTGTACCCGTTGTCGAGCGCATGCTGATGTACTGCGTTGCCCATATCGCCCAGATATGTCCACGGAATGACATGCTCAAGGCCGATCTGTACACATTCCTTCGTCACATCGACGAGCTTTTTCCACGACGGATCCACATTTCCAATGCAGAACATGCGGGAGGAGTCCGAGAAAAATCCATTCAGAATCGTGGAGCAGTCGACATTCACGATATCCCCGTCCTTCAGGACAACGTCCTTAGACGGAATGCCATGGCACACCTGATCGTTGATGGATGTGCATACGCTCTTGGGGTAGCCCTCATAATGGAGGTCGGCCGGAATGCCGCCCATCTTTACTGTTGTGTTGTAGACGATGTCATCGATCTCCTGCGTGGTCATGCCCGCATGGATCTTGCTGCCGACCTCGTCGAGCACGGCGATATTGATCTTTGCGCTCGCCTTGATGCCCTCGATGTCTCTCGGTGTCTTGATCAGGCTTCTGTCGGGCACCACTGCGCCCTTGAGCTCGAACTCCCTGATCTTTTCATCAAATGCCTCATGGCAGTGCTTGTATTTCTTCCCGCTTCCGCACCAGCACGGTGCATTGCGGTCCATCTTCTCATTTGCGAATTTGATCATATCTTCCCTTCTTTTCTGCCGCCATAACACAGGCAGCCCTCCGGGCGCTTCTTGGCGATATCCAGAAAAGCCTTTGTGTTCGCACGGATATCTCCGCCGAAAACAGCCGATCCCGCAACGATCACATTTGCGCCTGCATCCAGCACCATCTCCACATTGCCTGTCTTGATGCCACCGTCGACTTCGAGGTCGGCGCCGGGACAGACGCTGTCTATGAGATGCCTTGCCTGCCTGATTTTCTCCGTTGAGGAGGGAATATACTGCTGGCCGCCAAAGCCCGGCTCCACACTCATAATGAGCAGCATGTCCAGCTTCTTCAGATACGGCTCCGCCGCAGAAACCGGCGTCGCCGGCTTAATGGAGAGTCCCGCCTTCTTACCCTTTGCATGAATGGCGTCAATGACCGCCCCAGGATCCTTCGCCGCCTCGAGATGGAATGTGATGATGTCCGAACCGGCATCAGCGAACGCATCAATGTAGCGGATGGGATCCTGAATCATCAGGTGCACGTCCAGCACCTGCCCTGTATGTCTGCGAATACTCTTTATGACGGGCATGCCGATGGAAATGGAAGGCACGAACAGTCCGTCCATCACATCCACATGCACATAAGGAGCGCCTGCTTCTGCGCATTCCTGAATATTCTCTGCAAGATATCCGAAATCGGCCGAAAGAATAGACGGCGACAGTTTGATCATTTTAACAACTCCCGTGACTTTTCAACACCCAATCCCGAGATCGGCGCTCTTTACTGCTGCTGAACAAATCCCTCTACGGTGTGTGCGATGCCGCTCCCCGTCAGGCCGTACTTGTCCAGGAGCTCAAGTGCCGGACCGGACTCGCCGAAGCGGTCGCCAATACCGATTCTCTTCATTTTTGTGGGGAGCTTCTCGGAGAGGAGCTCTGCAACGGCGCCGCCAAGGCCTCCGCTGATCCAGGCCTCCTCTGCCGTCACAACCCTGTGCGTCTTAGCTGCAGAGTGCAGGATGATGTCCTCATCCAGAGGCTTGATCGTGCAGATATTGATGAGCTCGGCGTTGATTCCATGCTCAGCAAGAAGAGGAAGTGCATCTATTGCTGCAGCCACGCACAGGCCGGTGGCAAGGATTGTGACATCCGTTCCTTCCTTCAGCATCTCGCCCTTTCCAATTTCAAAATGATAATCCGGCTTGTCGTTGATCACCGGAACAGCGAGCCGCCCAAAGCGCATATAAACGGGGCCGTCGTGTTCAATAGCCGCCTTCACGACCTCTCTCGCCTCCACAGCATCGGCGGGATTCATGACCACCATATTCGGGAGATCGCGCATCAGTGCGATGTCCTCAAGGCACTGATGGCTTGCGCCGTCCTCACCGACACTGATGCCGGCATGCGTCGCGCCGATCTTGACGTTGAGCTTCGGATAGGCAATGGAATTGCGGATCTGCTCATATGCCCTTCCGGCTGCGAACATGGCAAAGGAGCTGGCAAACGCAATCTTGCCGGCTGCCGCCAGTCCGGCCGCAACGCCCATCATATTGGCCTCTGCAATTCCGCAGTTGAAATGGCGGTCCGGATAGGCATCCCGGAACATGGCCGTCTTTGTCGAGCCTGCGAGATCTGCGTCCAGAACAACGATGTCAGGGTTCTGTGCGCCGAACTCGACGAGTGCCTTTCCGTAAGCCTCTCTTGTTGCGATCCTCTTCGCCTCTGCCATTACTGTGCACCGCCTTTCTCCAGTTCCTCATCAATCCGGTCGAGGTCCGCCATGGCCACCTTGAACTGCTCGTCATTGGGCGCCTTGCCGTGCCAGCCGACAGCGTTCTCCATAAAGGAGACGCCCTTGCCTTTCAATGTCTTCGCGATGATCGCAGTCGGCTTTCCCTTGACTGTCTTCGCCTCCTCAAAAGCCGCGCGCAGCTGATCGAAATCATTGCCGTCCGCGACATTGATCACGTGGCAGCCGAAAGCTTCAAACTTCTTGTCGATCGGATGCGGATCATTGACCTCCGCAATTGGTCCGTCAATCTGCAGATCGTTATTGTCGACGATGATGCAGAGATGATCGAGGTGCTTCGCACCGGCGAACATAGCCGCCTCCCACACCTCGCCCTCCTCGAGCTCGCCGTCGCCAAGGAGAGTGTAGACGCGGTAGTTTCTGCCGTCGAGTCTGCCTGCCAGAGCCATGCCGCATGCCGCCGAAATACCCTGTCCAAGAGAGCCCGTCGACATCTCAATTCCCGGCAGATACTGCATGGAAGGGTGTCCCTGCAGTCTTGCGCCGACGTGTCTCAGCGTAGTCAGCTCCTCGAACGGAAAATATCCCTTGATCGCCATCGCAGCATACAGCCCCGGCGCGCAGTGTCCCTTCGAGAGCACAAATCTGTCTCTGTCCGGATCCTTTATGCGGTCAGGATCCACATTCATCTCCTCAAAATACAAATAGGTGAGAATATCCGCAGCAGAAAGCGATCCGCCCGGATGTCCGCTCTTTGCGGAATGCACGCCGATAATGATGCCCTTTCGCACCTTGTTCGCGATTTTCTTCAGCTCAAGATTATCCAAGTTTCCGTCCTTCCCCGCCTGCAGGCAGATCCAGTATACAGGCTGTTGTCCTCATCCACGTCCTGTGTCATCAGGGCACAATCCTATTTAGTATAGCATAACAAAAGGGGCATGCGGTACCCCGAACATCTCACGTATTCTTATCTTCCGGTATTCTCCGGAGGAAACGACCTGAGATCAAGTCCGCCCATGGAGGCCAGGACGTCCCGATCCCATAAAAGAACATTCAGCTTGTCCGCGAGCGTCCTTGCAGGGCGCGTGAAAGTCTGGTTCGTCATGACTGCACCGACCATCCTGTCATAGAAGGCTCTGCCCGCAAAGACTTCCTGCACCGCCGGAACGCCCACCGGCCAGTCGTAGCACTTGCACTGCACCGCATAGGTCACGCCGTCCTTCGATGCCAGAATATCTGCGCCGAAATCGCCGCTCCCTCTCGTCACCTGCACATCCTCGAAGCCGTTGCTGCGCAGAATCTGTGCACAGTAGTACTCGAAGTCGTGTCCCTCCATGTCGTCGACCGTCATAGCCTGGTTTTTGTGCTGCCTGTGCAGAAAAACCAGGACCAGAATAAAGGCGGCCAGAATCACAGAAAAGAGACAGATCAGTCCCACATTACTCAGCATACGGCTCTAATCCTCTCCCATGATTTTCTTTGCGGCTTCCTGCGCCTGCCGCAGAACCGGCGCGGCCATCTCCTGGAAATGTACGGCGGGTATGTGAAAATCCTGCAGATATTCACGCAGATGGAGATCCGGAACAGACACAGACGGCAGCTCAATGCACGCAGACTGCGCAGCAGGGCGGTGTACATAGAAGGACTCCCCGTCGTCGAGCCTAAGAGCTGCCAGCTGGGCGCGCAGTGCTGCGGTGTGGATGATCTCATTCTCCTCCGGCACAAAATCCATACACTTTGCACCGCAGTCGATGTCCGTGAACATTTCCCCGCGGAAAATGCGGTTACGCACGGACTGGGCAGGCTTTCTGTACGGCCAGTTTCTCTCAAGGCGAAGCTGCTGATAGTAATAATCCGAGATCGTATGTCCGCAGATCAGCATATCGTAATGCCGGTCTCCCCTGTACGCGCCGAATGGATTTTCTCTGATCAGCAGGCGCCTCCACAGTGCATCTGTCCTGTGCCTTAGCGCCTCTCTTTTACTGTACTGCACGTCATAATAATAAGGATAGGCATGCGCGAGCATGTAGTGCACGCCTCCTGCCTCTGCATCAAAAGAGAGGCGGAGCGACTCGAGCCAGCCCGTCAGGTCATCCTGCGCAGCGCGGTCCATCGACAGAAACGCTTCAAATGTGCCCCTGCCGCGGTTGCCGTACAGCCAGTTGAGTGCCTGCGGCCCCGGGTCACTTCCGCCGCGATATCCTGAATGCAGTGTGTCCAGAAACATTTCTTCATGGTTGCCCATGACGCAGTGGACAAACGGGTACTGTTCATCCATCTCCTTTACTTTGAGGATGGTCTCCATGGACATTAATCCCCAGTCGCCGTAATCTCCCAGGAGATAGAGCGTGTCGCTCCCGTCGTAATGAAAATTGATTTTCCGAAGCAGGCGCATGAATTCCTCATATGCGCCGTGTATATCACTGATTGCGTATGTCGCCATATGTTAATAATTCAGCATCCCTCGTAAATCAGGAATCCGGAAGACAGGTCTGCCTGCCGGGCGGATCATCCGACTCTGTGAGGGATGGCCAAGTCGCTAAGCGTCTCAGAACGTCCAATAACAGCCGACAAAACTGTACCATATCCGTTCTCTGCGGTCCACCCTCAATAAGAGAAGACAGTGCATGGAAAAACAGAGATACGAAAAAGGAGGCACGGGCGAAACCGCCCGTGCCTCCCGGCATCAATACCGTATATCAGCTGTAAAGATCAGAGCTGAGGGCCTGCTGCAACAAGAGCCTTGCCTGCTGCATTGCCTTCATACTTCTTGAAGTTCTTCTGGAATCTTGCTGCCAGATCCTTTGCCTTCTCATCCCACTCTGCAGCGTCCTTGTAGGTGTCGCGGGGATCGAGAATTGCGGGATCAACGCCCGGAAGAGATGTCGGAACCTCAAAATTGAAGTAAGGGATCTTCTTTGTAGGAGCCTTTGCAACATCGCCGTTCTGGATGGCTGTGATGATGCCGCGGGTATCCTTGATGGAGATACGCTTGCCTGTTCCGTTCCAGCCTGTGTTCACAAGGTAAGCCTTTGCACCGACCTTATCCATCTTCTTGACGAGCTCCTCAGCGTACTTTGTCGGATGCAGCTCCAGGAATGCCTGGCCGAAGCAAGCGGAGAAAGTAGGTGTGGGCTCTGTGATGCCGCGCTCTGTTCCTGCGAGCTTAGCTGTGAAGCCGGACAGGAAGTAGTACTTGGTCTGCTCAGGTGTCAGGATGGATACCGGAGGAAGAACACCGAACGCATCAGCGGAGAGGAAGATGACGTTCTCGGCATCGGGGCCTGCGGACTTGCCGTTAACCTTCTTGACGATCTTCTCAATGTGATCGATCGGATAGGAGACACGTGTATTCTCGGTTACGCTCTTGTCGGCGAAATCGAGCTTGCCGTTGTCATCGATCGTTACGTTCTCAAGAAGAGCATTTCTCTTGATGGCGTTGTAAATATCAGGCTCTGCATCCTTGTCGAGGTTGATGACCTTTGCGTAGCAGCCGCCCTCGTAGTTGAACACGCCGTTGTCATCCCAGCCGTGCTCATCATCGCCGATGAGAAGTCTCTTGGGATCTGTGGACAGTGTTGTCTTGCCGGTGCCGGAGAGACCGAAGAAGATGGAGGTGTGCTTGCCCTCGTAGTCCGTGTTCGCGGAGCAGTGCATGGAAGCGATTCCCTTGAGAGGCATGTAGTAGTTCATCATAGAGAACATGCCCTTCTTCATCTCGCCGCCGTACCATGTGTTGATGATGACCTGCTCACGGCTTGTGATGTTGAAGACTACTGCTGTCTCGGAATTGAGACCCAGCTCCTTGTAGTTCGTAACCTTTGCCTTGGAAGCGTTGTAAACAACGAAGTCAGGCTTGAAGTTCTTCAGCTCCTCAGCTGTAGGACGGATGAACATGTTGGTAACGAAGTGTGCCTGCCATGCAACTTCCATGATGAAGCGCACTGCCATGCGGGTATCCTCGTTTGCGCCGCAGAATGCATCGACAACATAGAGCTTCTTGTTGGAGAGCTCCTTCTTTGCGATGTCCTTTACGGCAGCCCATGCTTCCTGGCTGGCCGGGTGGTTGTCGTTCTTGTACTCATCGGATGTCCACCAAACAGTGTCCTTGGAATTCTCATCCATGACGATGAACTTATCCTTGGGAGAACGGCCGGTATAAATACCTGTGAAAACATCAACCGCACCGAGCTCGCTGACGCGGCCAACCTCATATCCTGTGAGGCCGGGCTTTGTCTCTTCCTCGAACAGCTGCTCGTAGGAAGGATTGTAGAGCACCTCTGTGGTTCCGGTGATGCCGTACTGTGTAAGATCTACGTTTGCCATAAAAAAGTTTCCTCCTCTTTCTATAGATGGAAGTTTGAAAATGACGTCGATACGTCATTTTCAAACCGCAGCAACGGTGCTTACGCACCGGCTGCAGCATTCGGCAAAACCGCATTCGCGGATTTTGCCTCAGCGCGCGGAACAAGTTCGTTACTTTTTTAACTCACAACTAAAGGTATACCATAAACAAATTGCCGGTTCAATTGCAAAGTTATGAAGTTTGCATTAACCATGCAGGAAATCGCCGGCTTTCATTGTTCAGAAAAATGCTCATCACTCCTGCGTCTGCCTGTCCGGTTCTTCCTGCAGCAGCATCCGGTATACATCTCTCTTGCTGATGCCGCGATCCTTCGCCACCTGCTTCATCGCATCCTTTCTGGACATACCCTTCTGCACATACATCTCCATATGGGCAGAGAGAGGGAGCTCACTGAAAACAAGCTCTTCCCGGCTCTTTTTCTCCTCCGGATCAAGGCCTGCGACAACAAGGACATACTCTCCCCTCGGCGCATTGTCCTGATAGTAGTCAATGGCCTCCTCAAGCGTGGTGGGAACAGCTTCCTCAAATTTCTTGGTCAGCTCGCGGCAGAGCGTGATCTGCCGATTGCCTGCTGCCTTACAGAGATCCTCAAGTGTGGCGGAAAGGTGGTGCGGAGCCTCATAGAAGATGGTTGTTCTCTCCTCCTGCGCAAAGCGCTCCAGAACATGTGTCCTCTCCTTTTTGTCCACGGGAAGAAAACCCTCGAAGCAGAATCTTCTCGCCGGCATGCCGGACATGGTAAGCGCCGTGATCAGCGCGCAGGCGCCGGGGAGAGAGGTAACCCGTATGCCCTGTTCAATGCACTTGTGTGCGATCACCTCTCCGGGATCGGAAATGGCCGGGGTACCTGCATCCGTCACGACAGCAATGTTTTCACCCCGCAGAAGGTGTCCGATCAGCTCATCCGCTTTCTCGTATTTGTTGTGCTCGTGGTAGCTGGTCAGAGGTTTCTTTATGCCGTAATGATTGAGGAGCTTCAGCGTATTGCGCGTATCCTCCGCCGCAATGAGGTCGACCTCCTTCAGTGTCCGCAGAACGCGCAGCGTTATATCCTCAAGGTTTCCGATCGGCGTAGCACACAGATACAGTGTTCCGTTCATTGCTTTTATCCGCCCTCCTTCGGCAGCACAGCGGACTCAGCCGCATGCGTCTGCGGCTTATCCGGTATCAGCACCTCAGTATCCGCTGCTCAATATCCGTAAATGGAAGTGATCTCCTCCGTGTACTCGCCGGGAGCCTTATAGACAATGAGCGGCTTCTCCACTGTCAGCCTCTCCCGCGCTCCCCGGACACAGTCGAGCAGCATCATGTTCGGTTCCCTGTCAATATACGGGTAGACCAGCCTCAGTCTTTTGGGCTCGAGATGGTGGGCTTTGAGCGTGCACATGATCTCCGCCATGCGGAACGGCCTGTGCACCAGATAAAAATGGCCGCCCGGGCGCAGGAGCTTCTCTGTGACGGCCGCAAGCTCCGGAAAGGTGCAGAGCACTTCATGACGGGCAATCGCGCGCGCATCGGCGGGCCCCCGCAGTCCGTGTGCCGAAATCATATAGGGGGGATTGGAAGTAATCACATCGAAGGAAGCAGCCGGAAAAACTGCATCCGCCTCCCTGATGTCGCCCGTAACTATATCGATCTTCTTCTGCAGTCCGTTCAGAGCAACGCTCCGCGCCGCCATGTCCGCACTTTCGGGCTGGATCTCCAGCCCTGTAAAGTGTTCAGCATCTGTCTTGGCGGACATCAGAATTGGAATAATGCCCGTCCCCGTGCCGAGATCGAGCACATGATCTCCCTCTCGGGCTGCCGCAAATCCGGAGAGAAGGACCGCATCCATGCCAAAGCAAAAGCGTTTCGGATCCTGAATGATCCTGAGATGGTTTCTCTGCAGGTCATCCACCCTTTCACCGGCATGCACAAGGCTGTCCATGATCACTCCTCAGCGGATGCTCCGCTCCCTCTCTTCGTCTCGGGGCCTGCGCCGCCCGGTCCCATGGTGTCGGTGCCGGGTCTCCTCCTGCGTCCTCTTCTCTGTGCTCTGCCCGGCCGGTCGGCTCTTGCTGCCGGAGTACCCGGGTCGGAAACTCCTCCCTGCTGCAGCTTCGTTCTGTCCGCATTGCTGCGCTCTCTTCTGCTGTCAGGCCCCTTTGCAGTGCGCTCCGCCGGCCTTCCTGCCGGATCGGAGCGTCCGTCTTCACGGCCCTGTCTGCCTTGATGATCCGGTCTCGTGCCTCTTTGTCCTCTTCTCTCAGACGGATTCTGTCTCTCAGCCCTTCTGCCGGGCCTTCCCCCGGAAGAAGCGCTGCTGCTCCCTTCCGGGCGCATTCTTCCTTCTGTGCGGTCACTCCCGGATGCCGCGCCCTCTTCCGGTCTGCCTGTGCTCCTCTGCGCGGCGTCAGATCTTTCCACAGGCTTGTCAGCCGCTGTGCCGGAAAAGGTATTCTCCGGGTTCTGTCCCTGCTCTCTGCTGTGCCCCTTCAGAGAAGCAGATGTGATGACACGTGCCGGTGCGCCTTCTCCTCTCTTGAGCTTTGGCCTTGACTGCCCTCTCTTTCTTCTGTGCAGGATTGTAATCTCCTCGGCGGGATACTCGTGGAGCTCCTTTTCGTCCTCGACCTCAACGAGGATGCGCACGCGCTGGCGCAGAACATTGACGCTCTCCACCTCGCCCTGCAGCCCGTCGCTTCCCTGCACTTCATCACCGACGCCGGGAAGCGTTTTATTAAGGGCTTCATACGTCTCCTCCTCATTCTTGAGGCAGCACATAAGGCGCCCGCACACGCCGGATATCTTGGCGGGATTGAGGGAGAGATTCTGCTCCTTCGCCATCTTGATCGAGACGGGCACAAAATCCGACAGGTACGCATGGCAGCATAGAGGTCTGCCGCAGATACCATATCCACCTAATATCTTTGTCTCATCTCTTACGCCGATCTGGCGCAGCTCAATCCGTGTTCTGAAAATACCTGCGAGATCCTTTACAAGGTCCCGGAAATCCACCCTCTGCTCTGCGGTGAAATAGAACAGGATCTTGTTGTTGTCAAATGTATACTCCGCATCAATGAGCTTCATATCGAGGCCGTGCTGCCTGATCTTGGCCTGGCAGGTATAAAACGCCTCCCGCTCCTTCTCCTGGTTGCTCTTTTCCCTCTCGTCATCCTCAGCGGTTGCGGCGCGGATAATCGGCTTGATGGGCGCGCGGAATTTCTTTCTGTCGATCTCCATAGGACTGCAGACAACAAATCCGTACTCAACACCCCTCGCCGTCTCCACGACAACGTGGCTTCCTCTTTTTACCTGTGCACTGCCCGGTGAAAAATAATAGACCTTTCCTGCTGTCCGAAAGCGCACGCCGATGACTGTCGCTTTTCCCGCCGGTGAAGTGCTGTTATTATCCTTCCGGCTGATTTCTCCGTCTTCAGGCGGCAGAAGACCGTCATCGATGCCAAGCGGTCCGTCTCCGGACTCCTCCTGCACCTCTTCCTCCTCCAGTTCCTGATCCTCCCGTACTTCTTCCTGTGTGACGGGCTCCTCATCCGCAGATTCTGCACGCACATTCTGTATCTGTGCATCTGCATCCGCTGTCAGGGATGTGTACTCTTCTGCCTGTATAATGTCAGGCGATCCCGCAGTATCGCCGTTATGCAGATTCAGTTCCTGTTCTTCGTTCTGATCAGTCATATATCTATATCCTTCCGCCGCGCAGGAACTCCCTCACGTCCAGCAGCAGCATCTCCAATATCTGTGCATCATTTCCGCCGGCATGCCTTCTCTGCACGGCGGTGTCAAGAGCCCGGCAGGCACCTTCCAGTCTGTCATAGGCGGTGCGGCCGGCAATATCCATAATATACTGTAGCGAATCCTGAAAAATCAACCCGTCCGCATCCCCTGTACTCTTATAGCGGAGGATATCCCCGAGCCAGCTCTGGAAGATGTCAAGAAAGTCCTCCGTGCAGGGCCGGAACGCTCCGTCCGCCTCCGCCTTCTTCCTTTCCCCGGCGTTCGTCTTCTTCCTGTCCGCAAAACCGGCGGAAAACTCCACAATCTCTGCAGCGTCCCGGCGATCAAGCGTGTTCAGAAATGTTACAGCCTTCGTCCTGAACTGCCAGAATTCATCGCTTTGCGCCAGTTCCTGCGCCCTTCCCGGATTGCCGTGGGAGAGTCTTGCGCACAGAAGCGCCCTCTCGTCTGAGGTTCCCTGCTCCTTCAGCATCTTTTCAAGAACAGGATCCGGCACAGGTTCCATCTTCAGCAGGATGCAGCGCGACAGAACGGTGGGAAGAAAGTTTCCCGTCCCGCTGCACAGAAGGATGATCACCGCATAGGCCGGCGGCTCCTCGAGTGTCTTGAGCAGTGCATTCTGCGCCTGCACGGTCATTTTTTCTGCATCCGGAAGGATGTAGACTTTCCAGTTGCTGGAATAGGGCTTGATCATCACATCGTCGCGCATTCGTCTTATGTCTTTAACGCCCAGCGTCGTCGACTTGTCATTTTTTTCCGGAATATGATGAATCGTGATGATGTCAGGCTGGTCCATCGCCTCCGCGTGAATACAGGATCTGCAGTGCCCGCACGCCTCAATGAGACCGTTTTCTTCCTGTCTGTCCGTACACTGAAGCGCCGTCGCAAAGACGCGAGCCAGCTCCTCTTTTTCCGATCCGCGCTCTCCGCTGATGATATAGGCATGCGAAATCCTTCCCGTCCGCAGCACATTCTGCAGATGGGCGATGATTTCTTTCTGTCCGTAGATATCCCTGAATTTCTTCATCCGTATACCCGGTGCCGCATCCCCTGCGGCACCCCGAGGCGAAATCTGCGAAGGCATTTTCGCCAATATGCCTGCTCTTTCAGCACTGATCAGCGATTTTCCCTGCCGCGGATCTTCCCGTCAATATCCCGCTCAATGGCATCTGCACATGTCCGCAGGTCGCTGTTGTCATAAAAAGAGGTGATACCCAGACTCTCCAGTCTCTCCGGCGAAAAGTCCTTCTCGTCCGCAAGAAAGCGCCTGCACATCTCCGAGTAGCGTGGTTCCTTCTGCTCCCTTTCTCTCTGCAGCGCCCTCTCAAGACGCACGCCGTCATCGACCGCAACATACAGAGGAACAATAAACCCCGGGCCGAAATAGTCTGCAAAAGAAACATAGGAATCCGGCGTGCCGATCACCAGATAACTGGAAGTGCGCAGATCGATCTGGCCGTCATCCGCCGTGAAGTAATACCAGGGGCCAAAAACCGTATCATACCGCCTGCACTCGATCACCCTGCCCTGCCTCTTCATGGCGCTGAGCTCTTCTTCCGTGCAGAAATGGTACTCCCTGCCCTCTCTCTCATTCTCCCGCATGGGCCTTGTCGTATAGGGCACCACTGTTTTCAATGGAAGATTCGTTTCTCCCATAATTGTCTGAAAGAGCGTGTCCTTACCGGCCGCGCTCTTTCCCATCAGTACGAAAATAAAATGCTTCACTTGTTCAACATCCATTAACGGGGACTGTGACCACCCGAACATACGCTGTCACAGGCAGTCATGCGATCACCAGACTTCGATGACACGGATCATATTCGTGTTGCCGGATACGCCGAGCGGAACACCCGCCGTGAGGACTACTCTCTGCCCGGAGCTGACAAGTCCCGCCTTCTTTGCCTTGTTCACCGCTGCCTCAAAGAGAAGATCTGCGGTTGCCTCTTCACCGATCACAAGCGGTGTCACATCGAAAAAGAGGTTCATCTGGCAGGCGCTCTTCCAGCTCGTCGTGCAGGCGATGACAGGGCGCTGCGGCTTGTAGGACGAGAGGCTGAGCGCCGTGCGTCCGGAAATCGTCACCGTGATGATGGCATCCGCCTCCACATCATCAGCAATCGTGCAGGTGGCGTGCGAAATCGCGCTTGTCACATCGATTCCCTCTCCGTCTTCTCTTCTCTGCATCCTTGCGTGGTAATCGATATCCTGCTCGGCGCGCTCTGCGATCTTTGCCATTGTGGCTACCGCGATGTCAGGATAGGCGCCGTTTGCCGTCTCACCGGAGAGCATGATGGCCGATGTGCCGTCGTAAATGGCATTGGCGACATCCGTCGTCTCCGCTCTTGTAGGTCTTGGATTGTGGATCATGGAATCGAGCATCTGCGTTGCGGTCACGCAGATCTTGCCCCTTTTATTGGCGAGCTTGATCATCCTCTTCTGGATAACAGGAACATCCTCAAGCGGAATTTCCACGCCCATGTCGCCTCTGGCTACCATGACGCCGTCCGCCTCATTCAGAATCTCCTCAAGGTTGTTGATGCCCTGTACGCTCTCAATCTTTGCGATAATCTTGATTCTCTCTCCGCCGTTGTTGTTCAGAATATACCGGATCTCTCGCACATCCTCTGCTGTCCTCACGAAAGAGGCCGCGATGTAGTCCATCTTCTCCGTGCATGCAAAGAGGATATCGGAGCGGTCCTGCGGGCTGATAAAAGGCATGGTCAGATCAGCACCGGGAACATTTACACCCTTGTGGTTGCTGACAGGACCGCCGTTCTCAACGGTGCACTCGATCTCCGTATCCGTCACCTTGTCCACGCGAAGTCCGATGAGACCGTCATCGATCAGGATTGTCCCGCCCACAGACACATCTCTGGGCAGGTCCTTGTAGGTGACGCTGGCTCGCTCGTTTGTGCCCATGACCTCCTCTGTGGTCAGTGTGAACTTAGAGCCGGTCTTCAGCTCTGTCTTTCCGCCCTCGAAATCCCTGAGGCGGATCTCCGGTCCCTTTGTATCGAGCATGGCTGCGACTGGAAGTCCCTTCTCCTCCCGCAGCGAACGGAGCGTCTCGAGCTTGCCCCTCTGCTCCTCATGCGTGCCGTGGGAGAAATTAAATCTCGCCACATTCATGCCATTGTCGATCAGCTTCGACATCATCTCCCTGCTCTGACTGGCAGGTCCGATTGTGCAGATAATTTTCGTTTTTCTCATTTGCGTATCTTCCTCACTTTATTCGTATTACGCCTGTATTATTTTCATTTCCCTGTGTATCGCCTGTATTATACCAAAACCGTAACTGTTTGGCATCCCATCCCGATTTTCAGTTCCCGCAGATGATGGAAAATGTGCAGGGGGAGACATCAGTGAAGAAAGGAAGATTTTCAGGTAAACTGTGCATCAGCCATGAGTGCGCACGCCGGTGATTTTTGCTATACTGTCTGCGGCTGAACTTCATTGCATAAAGGATGGCATCTGTCCGGCACCTTTCCGGCGATGCGGCATAATAATGCGGCATGATATTGAAGAAAGGCAGAACAGGCGCCGGACAGATACGATTATCTTATAAGGAGGTTTCTTACATATGGTCAATTATCAGCAGGCAGCAGAAGATACATTCTGGATTGGAGGGAGCGACCGGCGTCTTGCCCTCTTTGAAAATCTGTTTCCGCTCCCGGGCGGCATCTCCTACAACAGTTATGCTGTGCTCGATGAAAAGACTGTTCTCTTTGACACAGCCGACATCAGTATCGCGGATCAGTATCTCGAGAATCTGCAGGCTGTACTCGGTGAGCGCCGTCCTGACTATCTCGTTGTCCTTCACATGGAGCCTGACCACTGCGCTCTTCTGCAGACGGTCGTTCAGCTCTATCCTGAAGTGACGCTCGTCGGCAGCGCACAGACATTCCGCTTCATCTCCCAGTTCTTCCCCGCGCTTGACAGCGTACAGAAGAAGATCGTAAAGGAAGGCGATGTACTCGAGAGCGGCCGTCACAAATTCACCTTCATCGCCGCGCCCATGGTGCACTGGCCGGAAGTTCTCTTCGCCTACGACAGCTGCACAAAGGCGCTCTTCTCAGCCGATGCCTTCGGCACATTCGGCGCGCTTCAGGGTTCCATCTTTGCGGATGAGTGCGATTTTGAACATCAGTACCTCGATGAGGCCAGAAGATATTATGCGAACATTGTCGGCAAGTTCGGCATGCAGACTGCCAATGTCCTGAAGAAGGCTGCAGCACTCGATATTGAGCGCATTCTCCCTCTCCACGGGCCCGTATGGAGAAAGGATATCTCCTCCTTTATCGGTTATTATCAGAAATGGAGCACTTACACGCCTGACTCTGACGACATTCTCGTCGTCTACGCAAGTCTCTACGGACACACCGCAAGTGCCGCGCAGGCCATCGCCGCAAAGATCCAGGAGAAGAGCGGGCGTCAGGTGCACGTCTATGACGTCAGCAAGACAGATGTCTCCTACCTCATCTCCGAGGTATGGCACTGCGGAAAGATCGTTCTTGCATCGGCGACCTACAATGGAGGTCTCTATCCGAAGATGTCCGCCTTCCTTGAAGACTGCGGTGCACTTCAGGTACAGAACAGGACATTCGCCCTTGCAGAGAACGGCACCTGGGCACCTGCTGCCGGCAGACTCATGAAGGCGAAGATCGAGACATTTAAGAACTGCACAGTGCTTCCGGAAATTCTCAGTATCAAGAGTGCACTGCACGCAGACGACGCAGAGAGACTGGACGCCTTCGCACAGGCAGTTGTCGATGCCTGACCTCTTCAATCCTCTGGCAGCAAAACAATGAACCCGGCAAAATTGCCGTGCTGTCCCTTGGAAACCCTGTGGGAAAAGAGCAGTTCCGGATTGCAGGCTGTGCAGATGTCTGTCACGCTGATGTGTTCCGGCAGAACACCGGCATCCAGGAGCGTCAGACGGCAGGCCTGCCAGAGATTCAGGAGGGAGTGTCCGTTCTCCTCAGGTGTGAGGACGAGAGACTCCCTCCCTTTGTATTGGTTTCGGAAAACACTGGCCACATCCTCGCTCACTTCATAGTGCTGCTGACAGATGGATGGACCGATCGCACAGAGAACATCTCCGGGATCCGAGCCGAACTCCGCCTGCATCTTTTCCAGCACTGCCCGGCCGATACCGGCGGCCGTTCCCCGCCATCCGGAGTGACACGAGCCGATGGCGCGATGTACGGGGTCGACGAACATAATCGGCACACAGTCCGCAAAGAACGTGCCAAGGGCAAGGCCAGGCTCGTTTGTCACCAGACCGTCCACATCGTTCCAGTCCCTCTCCCTTGTGACGCCCTTGCCGGCGTCTTCTTTTCCTACGCGGATCACCTTTGTGCCGTGCACCTGGTATGTCAGGACGATGTCCTGCGGTTGAATGCCCAGTGCGTGCGCCACTCTCCCGAAGTTCGTTTTTACGCATGCCGGATCGTCTCCTCTCGTCCAGGAGAGGTTCATTGAGCTGTAGATGCCCTCCGACACGCCGCCCAGTCTCGTTGTAAAAAAGTGCCGCACGATCCCTGTGCGCTGCAGCAGCGGAAACTCCAGCACGGGCAGATCAGAGCCGTCCTCATTGCAGTAATGGACCAGCTGCACATTACCGGGATCCTCCGCCGGGCTGCCGTCGATCGACCTGCGCACCATTTTCCCATTCCAAATCTGTTTCATTCCGTTTACTATCCTTATTATCAAAAAAGGTAACTGTTTAGCACCTCATCTCGAATTGCTCCAAAAAACGTCGCAATTCTTCCGGGGGGGGCTGAACAATTATCAAAAAAGCACCGGCACCCTCTCATCCATAAGAGGGCATCCGGTGCCTTGCATTTCACAGACGCCTTATCCTGCTCTGTCTTATCCGTTCAGTCTCGCAAGAAGCTCAGCGGTCTTATCCTCATAGCCGGGCTTGCCCAGCAGAGCAAACATGTTCTTCTTATAGGACTCAACGCCGGGCTGGTTGAACGGGTTGACGCCCAGTACGTAGCCGGATACGCCGCAGGCGAACTCGAAGAAGTAGAAGAGCTGACCAAGATACTCCTCTGTCTGTTCCGGAATCTTCACAAGAAGGTTCGGCACATTTCCGTCTGTGTGTGCGAGAATGGTGCCGTTCATCGCTGCCTTGTCCGCAAAATTCATGGTCTTGCCGGCAAGGAAGTTCAGGCCGTCGAGATTCTCTGCATCCTCTCCGATCGTCACATCCTGTCTGGGGTTCTCTACATCAAGAACTGTCTCGAACATCACGCGGGAGCCATCCTGAATGAACTGGCCCATGGAGTGCAGATCCGTCGTGAGATCCACGGATGCCGGGAAGAGACCTCTCTGGTCCTTGCCCTCGGACTCGCCAAAGAGCTGCTTCCACCACTCTGCCGTGTAGTGCAGAGACGGCTCATAGTTGGCCAGGATCTCCACGCTCTTGCCCTTTCTCAGGAAAATATTGCGGAGCGCAGCGTACTGCAGCGCGTCATTTGTCTCGTAATCACAGCCGATCGCAGCGGCTCTTCCCTCTTCAGCGCCCTTCATCAGCGCATCGATGTCCGCACCGGAGACGGCGATCGGAAGAAGGCCTACTGCTGTCAGAACAGAGAAGCGGCCGCCGACATCATCCGGAATGACAAAAGTCTCATACCCTTCTGTATCTGCGAGGGTCTTCAGGGCTCCCTTTTCTCTGTCGGTTGTCGCATAGATTCTCTTTGCGGCGCCCTCTCTTCCGTACTTCTTCTCTGCCATCTCGCGGAAGAGACGGAAGGCGACAGACGTCTCTGTCGTTGTGCCGGACTTGGAAATGACATTGATGGAGAAGTCACGGTCACCGATCACATCCACAAGATTGGCCAGATATGTGCCGCTCAGGGAGTTGCCGGCGAAGTAAATCTCAGGTGTCTTTCTGATCTCTTTGGAAACTGTATTGTAAAAATTGTGGCGGAGGAAGTTGATGGCCGCTCTTGCGCCGAGATAAGAGCCGCCGATGCCAAGGACAAGGAGGACGTCGGAATCCGACTTGATCTTCTCTGCTGCCTTCTTGATCCTGCCAAACTCCTCGCGGTCATAGTTGACCGGCAGATCGACCCATCCAAGGAAATCACTGCCTGCACCGTCGCCGGAGAGCAGAACCTTTCTTGCCTCCAGAATCTGGTTCTTCATGTTCGCGACTTCTTCATCGCGGACGAACTTCTTTGCTTTGGAATAATCAAATGTCACTTTTGCCATTGCATCAAACCTCCTCCGATAGCCTGCGCCTTATGGCAGCACCGCCTGCTGCGGCATCTGCACGCAGTTAAAGTTTATCAGCACATTGTTAGAAATACAACAATCTCCCTGCAAACGGCAGTTATTTTCAGCAGCTGTATGCAAAACCGCCTTCGCGGATCAGCCTCAGCGTTGTATAATGGTGGGGCTGCCACAAATCTGTATCTGCTGCAGTCAACAGGCAGCAGAGAAAGGCACAATTCTGATATGAGTAAAAAAATCGTTCTCACAGGCGGCGGAACAGCCGGCCATGTAACGCCTAATCTGGCCCTCGTCCCCTCTCTTCAGGAGGCGGGCTACGAGATCCGGTATATTGGTTCCATAACAGGAATAGAGAAGAAGCTGGTGGAGGAGTGCGGAATTCCCTACACAGCCGTGGAGACAGGCAAGTTCAGAAGGTATTTTGACCCGAAGAATTTCTCAGACCCATTCCGTGTGGTCAAGGGCTTTTTCCAGGCGCGCCGCTTTCTGAAGCAGTTCCGGCCGGATGTTGTCTTCTCAAAGGGCGGCTATGTGAGTGTTCCCGTCGTGCAGGCGGCTTCTCTACTCGGCATTCCCTGCATCTGCCATGAATCAGATATGACGCCGGGCCTTGCGAACAAGCTCTGCGCACCTTTTGCGAAGAAAATCTGCTGCAATTTTCCGGAGACGATGAAGGATCTTCCGGCGGACAAGGCTGTGCTGACAGGAACGCCCATCCGCGGAGAACTCCTCCGGGGAAGCCGGAAGGCGGGACTCTCCTTCTGCGGATTTGATGACAATAAGCCCGTCCTCATGGTCATCGGTGGAAGCCTCGGCGCCGCCTCCATCAACAAGACCGTGCGGGACAACATTCATGCGCTCCTTCAGGATTTTCAGGTGGTTCACATCTGCGGCAAGGATAAGGTGGACAACCTCATGCTCACCATCCCCGGCTACCGCCAGTTCGAATACATTGGCGAAGAGCTGGGGGATCTCTATGCCATGGCCGACATTGTGATCTCCCGCGCAGGGGCCAATGTCATCTGCGAACTGCTCGCCCTGAAAAAGCCGAATATTCTGGTGCCGCTGCCCACAGGGCGCGGCGACCAGAAGCTGAACGCCAGGTCGTTCGAGCAGCGCGGCTACAGCATCTATGTCGATGACGACGCCCTGCCGGATGTCCTTGTCGACAAGGTGCATGAGCTGTACAAAGACCGGGAGCAATATATCCGGGCGATGGAATCGAGCAGCCAGATTAACTCGACCTCCATCATCATGGATCTCATCAACAGATACGCAGGGAATCAGTCCTCAGATTGAGCAGTGCTCTTGCCGGCATCCAATCTGTTGACTGAAGCCGCAAACGGCCTGCGCGGTAAGAATTTGCTTCTTTACCGCGCAGGCCGTTTCTGTTGTCAGGAACAATTTTCTTTATACAGGGATACCGTCTGTGCATCCGCACGCACAGACTCAGGCTTTCGGTGCCGCACTCTGTGTATCTGCAGAGACAGGCTTGGACAGATCAATACTCCTGATCTTCTTGCGAAGGGGCAGAACAGACTTCGCATTCACGGACAGCTCATCGACGCCCATGCGAAGGAACGTCTCCGTCAGCGTGGGATCTGCGCCCAGCTCACCGCAGATGCCGACCCAGCAGCCGTGTCTGTGGCCTGCCTCAATCGTCATCTGGATCTCGCGCAATATGGCGGGGTGGTGCGTATCCAGAAACGGCTCGAGCTTGGCATTCTGCCTGTCAATGGCGAGTGTGTACTGCGTGAGGTCATTTGTTCCAAGGGAGAAGAAGTCCACCTCCTGGGCCAGTTCATCTGCGCACAGCGCCGCCGCGGGCGTCTCCACCATGATGCCCACCTGAATCTGGTCGCTCACCTTCACACCTTCATTGGCCAGTTCCCTTCTGCACTCAGCGAGAATCTCCTTGCACTCTCTCACCTCGCGCAGACTGATGATCATGGGGAACATGATGCCGAGATTTCCGTAAGCAGATGCGCGCAGAAGTGCCCGGAGCTGTCTCTTGAAGAAATCCTTTCTTGTCAGGCAGATGCGGATGGCGCGGTAGCCAAGCGCCGGGTTTGCCTCCTTGTCGAGGTGCATATAGTCGATCGTCTTGTCCGCGCCGATGTCACACGTGCGGATGATAACCTGCTTTGGTGCAAGCGTCTCCAACACTCTCTTATAGGCCTGGAACTGCTCCTCCTCGGACGGGTCCTCTCTGGCATTCAGGTACACAAACTCGGAACGGAAAAGCCCTACGCCCTCCGCGTCGTTTGCCTGTACAGCACCAACATCAGAGGGTCCGCCGATGTTGGCATAGACCTTAATCGTCTTTCCGTCGATGGTTGTATTCTTCTTGCCCTTGAGCTCCTGCAGAAGAGCCTCTGCTCTCCTGTCTTCCTGCTGCTTCGCCGTGAGACTTGCGAGCAGGTCCGGTGTCGGCTCTACATACACGCAGGAGTTGTAGCCGTCAAGAATAGCAAGTTTGCCGTCCCAGCTGTCCTCAATCCCTTTGCACTGAATAAGCGCCGGCAGGTTCATGCTGCGCGCAAGAATTGCCGTGTGGCTGTTGGAGGATCCCTCTCGTGTGATCATGCCCAAAAGAAGGGACTTGTCGAGCTTCACTGTCTGGGAAGGCGCCAGATCCTCCGCAACCAGAATCGACGGCTCCGTTCCCTGCAGGGATGTCGTATCGATGCCAAGAAGACATTCCACAACGGCATTGCCGACGTCGATTACATCGGCGCTCCTCGCCTGAAAATAGGGATCGTCCATTTCCTTGAACATCTGCGCCATATTGCCGAATCCCTGCCTGGCTGCATATTCTGCCGTGTGTTTCTGGTCGACAATGATCGACTTCACCGCATCGAGAAGATCGTCATCATCCAGCATGTCGGCGTGAAACTCAAAGATTGCCGCGCTGTCCTCACCAGCAGAGGCTACGGCCTTCTCATACAGCACATGCTGCTGCTCCTGCACCTTCAGGCGTGCCTTCTCGAACCTGTTCAGTTCAGGGATCGGATCATCGACCAGGTCCTCGCTGATCTTATATTCCGGTGCCTTAAAAATACGGATTTTGCCTATAGCAATACCGTTCAGAATACTGATGCCGGTTGCAACCTGCATAGCAGCCCCCTTCTGCCGCCAGCCGACGGCCTCATGAAAAAACGGTCCCAGACAACCCTAGAGCTGCCCGGGACGCTGTACCGCTGAAGTGAGAGACGGAATCAGAGATTCTCCTGGAGGAACTTAAGAACAGCATCTGCCGTGCCGTCCTCTGTGTCACCCTCTACCGTCACCTTAATGGTGTCGCCCTTGCGTATGCCAAGACCCATGAGTGCCAGGAGCTTCTTCGCGTCAGCGGACTTGCCGTCTGCGTTCGTGATCGTAACCTTGTCCGCATGTGCCTTTACCTCTTTGACAAGAAGTCCTGCCGGGCGTGCGTGAATGCCTACCGGGTCTGTGATTGTGTATTCAAATTCCTTCATGTTGATTCTCCTTTCGAAGTCTGCCCGAACGCTTTCTGCCGCGGCAGTGCACATTCGAACCTGTATGGCGGCATGCCCGTGCACTTTTTATGCACTGCCATGCCACTAACTGTTGATGTATCTTATTCATCACCCATCCTGAACTGCTCTGCAGTCCATCGATGCGGGACTTTTTGATTAAACGACGGCACATCTGTGCCTTAGCTCAGCGGTTAAGATCCTCGCCGTACTGCACATTCTCGTAGTCGTCGCTGTTCGTCAGCAGAACGACAACCGTGTCCGGATGACCTGCTGCCTTGATCTTCTCGAGGCTGTAACGGAGCAGAGGCTGTCCGCAGTGTACATGGTCGCCCTCCTTCACGAGAGGTTCGAACCCGTCTCCGTTCATCTCCACAGTGTCTACGCCGACATGAATGAGCAGTTCCTGATCATTGGCACCTGTGATGCCAATGGCATGCCTGGACTCCGCAACCGAAGAGATTTCGCCGTCGCAGGGTGCGTAAATAATCTCCCCCTTGGGCTCAATGCCGACACCCTGTCCCAGTGCGCCGGATGCAAACGTGGGATCCGGAATCTTCGTATAAGGAATGACTGTGCCGTCAACCGGCTGGCAGATCTCACCTGCGCTGCTCTTGATGATTACCTTGGAGAGGGAGGCCGGAACATCATCCACTACCTCTTTGACTGTCTCAGGGCTCTCAGCAGGGGCAGAGGCCGTCTGTCCGGTACTCTCTGCCGACGCAGGCACATCCGCGTCCTCTGCCGCCTCTTTCCAGCTGATCATTGTAAGGACGAAAGCTGTGCCGCCCGCGATGAGAAGAAGGAATGTGTACTGCAGAGGCTTGTCGATCGTCAGATACCCGGGAATTCCGGTCACGCCATATGCCGATGCACCGATTCCGCTGACGGAGCCGAACCAGGCGCCGATTGCGCCGCCGATCATGCCGCAGACAAAGGGCTTGAACAGGCGAAGGTTCACACCGAAAATAGCGGGCTCCGTGATACCAAGGCTCGCGGAAAGGGAGGAAGGAACGGCAACTGCCTTTCTCTTTGCATTGTGGGTCTTCACGCCGACCGCCAGGCAGGCGCCGAACTGTGCGAAGTTCGCGGCGGAGGCAATCGGCATCCAGATGTTCTTGCCTCCCTCTGCCAGCATGCCCGCCTCAATGACATTGTACATATGGTGCAGACCCATGACGACGGTGATCGGGTAGATCGCGCCCATGGCTGCAGCGCCGATGCCGAATCCCACAGTGATGAGCCACTGTGCGAAGTTCAGGACGTATGTCTCAGCAGTGGAGAAAACCGGTCCGATGATCGTGAAGGTAAGAAACGCCGTCACAAGGACTGTGCAAAGAGGCGTCACAAAGAGATCTATCATCTCCGGCACGTGCTTGTGGAGCCATTTTTCGACGACACTCATCAGCCAGACAGCGATGATAACCGGAATGACATGCCCCTGATAGCCCACTCTCTTTACTGTGAAGAACAGCAGGTGCCAGGTAGGAATAGTGCCCTCATACGAGGCGACACTCCAGGCATTGATGAGGTTGGAGTGAATCATCAGAAGGCCAATGACGCCGCCGAGGAAAATATTGCCGCCGAACACCCTCGCTGCACTGACCGCAACGATGACCGGCAGATAGGCAAACGCCGTATTCGATACCATGTCCAGCCAGTTGTACCAGTCTGTGTCGGAGAAGCCCGGAATGGCGTGGCCCAGTGCCTCCACAAGACCCATCATAAGGCCTGAAGCGACGATTGCCGGCAGGATTGGCACGAAGACATCGCCGACAACCTTCAGCAGTCTTCTCCACAGCGGCGCCTTTGCGGCTGCAGCAGCCTTGACATCATCCTTTGTGGCAGCCGACATGCCGGTGATCTTCAGGAACTCATCGTAAACCTTGTTCACTGTTCCGGTGCCGATGATCACCTGGAACTGGCCGTTCGAGCTGAACGTTCCCTTGACGCCGTCCACATTCTCCACAGCCTTGACATTGATCTTACTGTTGTCCGCGACGACGAGACGCAGCCTTGTCGCGCAGTGCGCCGCGCTGATGAGGTTCTCTCTTCCGCCTACATAGCGGACGATCTCCTCCGCACACTTATGGTAATCCAGTGCCATAATCCCCCTCCTTCACATAGAAAGATGCAGTTTCCGGTGAATCCTTATGCAGATGCAGGCTGAAAATGAAATCGTTTTCACCTTATTTTCATAGATTATTGTAATTTTTTACATAACCTTTGTAAATTGTCGGGATGTATCAATTCTATGTTAAATTTTTATGCATTTACCACAAAGTCTGTTCCTCTGCCCGTGCTGTATGTGGCAAAATAACAGCTTCCGGCGTCAGGACTGTTCGAGAAGTCCAAGATTTTTGAACGCTTTGTACAATCCATCCTCAGTCACGGGAGGTGCTACGACGTCACTGATCTTTTTGAGAGACTGCGCGCCGTTCCCCATGCAGACGCTGGTCCCCACAGCCTGGATCATCTCCAGATCGTTCATGCTGTCCCCGAATCCGATTGTATCTTCCGTACTGACGCCAAGATAGCGGCATACAGCCTGAACGCCTCTTCCTTTGTCGAATCTGCGGCTTACGATCTCACCGTTGATGCAGCCGTGTGCAGGCACTTCCTGCATGACAAAATTATACCGGTCCTCCAGGGCGTTTCTTGCGCTCTGCAGCTGACTGCTCTTCAGGCACATGACCACCACCTTATAAATCGGGGAGCCGTCATATGTCTCCATGGGACGAATGCCCAGATTCCCTGCGAGGGCTGCGCGCCATCTCTCGATTTCGCTGTTGCCCTCCGGCTGGCTGTCGAGAAATCCCTTCAGATTGGCATCTCCCCAGGATCCGTTCTTCGCCTCGATCGTGCAGAACACGCCGCTCTCATGGAGCGTCCTCAGCGCAGTATCCCTGTCTTCATCCGGCATGGGATAGTCGGCAATGACCTTGTCCCCGACGCACACATAGCCTCCGGAGCTGGCCACCATACCGTCAAATCCATACCGCAGAAGCGGAGAGAGCATGTCCAGATTTCTGCCCGTGCACAGAAAAACCTTGTGACCGTTTGCCTTCGCCGCATCAATTGCCTGCAGAGCACTCCGCGGCGGCTCGTTCGATCCCGCTACGGTCAGTGTCCCGTCAATATCAAGAAATATCAGCTTCTTCTTCATTCGTCGTAGAGCCTCCTTCTCTCAAAGAGAACCCCGCTCTGTTATGGTGAACTCCAGCATAGTCTTCATCTGAGGGCTGTCCTCGTGATTGATCATGCGCAGCAGCATATCCGTCGCTGTGATGCCGCACTGGCGGTAGTAGAGATGTGCCGTCGTCAGTGGCGTAGCCGCCACGGCATCCGCCCAGCTGTCTCCGACGCCGGCGATGCCCATATCTTCCGGCACGCGCCTGCCTGCCGCACGAATGGCCATCATGGCACCGTGCGCGATCATGTCCGTCGCGCACACAACGCCGTCCGTGTCCGGATACTTGTGCAGGATGCGCTCCATGGCTTCTCTTCCTGCTTCCGGTGTAAACGCAGCGGCGATCTCCTGACGGAAAGAGCTCTCCTCTCCGCCGGCATCCCTGAACGCTGCAAGGGCGCCCCTGCTGCGCTCCTTCCCGGCTGCCTCATCCTCCTGTGTGACACCGATGTAGGCTGTATGGCGGCGCCCCTTCCGGATCATGCGGGCCATCAGCTCATAAACTGCATGAAAATCATCGTGGTAGACGCAGGCCACATTTTTGAAATTCTGCCCCGTCACCACCACAGGCTTTGTGCTGTTCGAGATGGCATCCTCAAGGAGAGGCGTCATCACCGTCCCCATCAGAATAATGCCGGCCACCTGGGAATTCTGCATCAGCTCAAGATAGCGCAGTTCCCTCTCTCTGTGCCCGTCTGTTGTGCCGAGCATCGTCAGGTAATTCTTCTCCCGCAGTCTCTCTGTAATGCCGCCTACAATCTGCGAGACAGAATCGGAGTAGATCTTCGGCACAATGATGCCGATCTCCCCGCCCCTCCCCGTGCGCATGGTCTGCGCCATCATGTTCGGACGATACCCCGTCTTTTCTATGGCTTCCCTTATAATTTCCTTTTTCTCTGCGCTCAGCGACCCGCCGTTAATATAACGGCTGATGGCTGCCGGCGATACACCTGCAATTTCTGCTACCTGTTTGATGGTCATAGTGCCCCCTGCCTCTGCTGTCTCTTCTGTTCCCGATGATCGGGGTTGTCTGATCTCATGTCTTTGCCGGACGTCTGCGGCATTCTGCTGCGTGCCCGGATCACTGCCGCTTTCCTGTCTTCCTTCTCCGCTCTCTCTCAAGTGCGTCCTCTTTTACGCTCACCACCGGATTGTCATCGGAGCGGAATGATGTCAGGAGCCACGCAAAGCTGCAGGCCGGAACGCCCACTGCCTTTGCCGGGCGCTTCTGGCCGGTCAGCATATCATAATAGGTCTCATCCTCGTTGATCCACGCTGTCTGGTCAAACTCAGAGAAATTAAAGAGCGCGATCATTTTCAGACCGTTGCAGTATCTGCCGATGCCAAGGATATGATCATTCCACGTCTCAACAACCCATGTATCCGCTGCACTGTCGAAAACATCATACGAAGCGCGGATCTCCTCGAGCTTCCGGAGGGCATGGAAGAGGATCCCCTGCCTTGTGGAGGTGTCATTGCGAAGGGCCGCCTCATCCCAGTTGAAGTTTCCTCTGTGCAGATATCTGGAATCATCCGCCTTAAGAGGATCCTTGTGATAACTGTAGTCATTGAGCTGCCCGATCTCATCGCCTGAATAAAGAACAGGAATTCCGCTCTGGGTAAAAAGAAAGGCATGCAGCATGATATCGAGCGTGATGGCGCGTTTGAGCTTGTCTGCATTCTGCTCGTACTCCGCCGCCTCGATTCCGCACAGGGATGCCGTCGTGCCGCACAGTCTCGCATCTCCAAGGCGCGGATCATCGTTGTAGAGCTCTCCTCTGGAATCGCTCCCGTACCAGACGCCCCTTAAATAGTCATTGAGAAACTTCTTGTGTGCCACCTCTTCGATGCCGAACTGTGAGAGATACTGATAATCCAGCCCCCAGCCGATGTCATCATGGCAGCGCAGATAATTGAGGAACGTGTACTGCTTCGGCAGAGCGAATACAGTCTCCAGCTGATGCTTGAGAAGGCGCACATCCTTTGTTGCTACGGTATGCCAGGTGCTCGCCATTGTTGTCACATTGTAGAGCATGTGGCATTCAGGCTTTTCGACTGTGCCAAAATAAGGAACTACCTTGGAAGGCTCCATGACGACTTCGCCGAGAAGAAGGGTTCCGGGGCAGACAATCTCACATGCCATGCGCATGATGCGCACCAGCGTGTGCACCTCAGGAAGATTGCGGCAGCTCGTACCGAGCGTCTTCCAGATATACGGCACAGCGTCCAGGCGGATGATGTCCACGCCGTTGTTGCAGAGGTTGAGCATATTGGCCGTCATATCATTGAAAACAGTGGGATTGCGGTAGTTGAGATCCCACTGGTACGGATAGAACGTGGTCATCACCACCTTGCCCGCCTCTTCGCACCAGGTGAAATTCCCGGGCGCAGTCTGCGGGAAGACCTGCGGAACCGTCTTCTCAAACTCATTGGGGATGCTCCAGTCGTCGAAGAAGAAATATCTGTCCTGATACTCCTTCTCTCCGGCCTTTGCCCGTCTTGCCCACTCATGATCTTCACTTGTGTGGTTCATGACGAAATCAAGGCAGACACTCATTCCTCTCGCATGGCAGTCGTCCGCAAGTGCCGAGAGATCCTCCATGGTACCCAGTTCCGGCTCCACCTTTCTGAAGTCGGACACCGCGTAGCCGCCGTCAGATCTGCCCTTCGGGCTCTGCAGAAGCGGCATCAGATGCACGTAGTTGACGCCGCATTCCTGTATATAGTCAAGATGCTCTCTCACGCCCTGCAGAGTACCTGCGAAGCAGTTCGTGTACATCAGCATGCCCAGCATCTCGTTGCCCCTATACCAGTCAGGCACCTCCTCCCTTGCCTGGTCCCACTGCCGCAGCTCCGGCTTTCTCTGTGCATAATAGGTGTGCAGCATCTCGCAGAAATAGGCGAATGCATGCAGATCTCCATTGTAGAGTTCCTCATAGAGCCACTTCATCTCATCGTAATGTCTGTTCAGGCGGTCCGTAAACTCGCTCTCCCAGCTGCTGTTCTTAACACCCATTTTTTCCCTTTCCGCACAGTCTGCCGGCACATATCAGGTCAATGCAGTCTTGCATGAAATCATTTTGAAAACGTTATCATGAAAATATTATAAAAAAGTCATCCGCAAAGATGAATATGAGGAATCGCCGAACTTGCCACACCAGATTTGTTGAAAATGACATAAATGTCAGCACCCCTCGGAAACCGAAGGTACCCGGCCCGGGATGGGGTGCTGGACATTCATAAGCTGACATCACCCTACAGAAAAAAAAAGCTCCGCGCAGCGCACGCTGCACGGAGCCATTTTCTCACGCGGTGAAGAGCCGCAGCCCTTCAGAGCGCTATCAATACTTGTTGTCGGAACCAAGAACGTCCTTGATCTTGTGCTCAACGATAGCCTTAACATTGGCACGGCCGTCGCCGAGATACTGGCGGGGATCAAAGTGATCCGGATGCTCAGCAAAATGCTTGCGGATGCCGGCAGTCATGCCAAGGCGAAGATCGGAATCAATATTGATCTTGCACACTGCACGCTTTGCAGCCTCACGCAGCTGGTCCTCAGGAACGCCGATTGCGTCAACGAGCTTGCCGCCGTTCTCGTTGATGATCTTTACATACTCCTGCGGTACGGAGGAAGAACCGTGAAGAACAATCGGGAAGCCGGGCAGTCTCTTGGCAACCTCATCGAGGATGTCCAGACGAAGCTGCGGCTTTGTGCCGGGCTTGAACTTATAAGCGCCGTGGGATGTGCCGATGGCAATGGCAAGGGAATCAACGCCTGTCTTGTCAACGAACTCCTCTACCTCTTCGGGATGTGTGTAGAATGCCTTGTCTGCCTCTACAGATACGGCGTCCTCCTGGCCTGCAAGCGTACCAAGCTCTGCCTCTACAACAACGCCGTGTGCATGTGCATACTCAGCTACCTTCTTGGAAACCTCGATGTTCTCCTTGAACGGGTGGCTGGAGTAATCGATCATAACAGAAGTAAACCCGTTGTCGACGCAGTCCTTGCACACCTCAAAGCTTGCGCCGTGATCAAGGTGAAGAACGATCGGCAGCTCAGGATACAGCTCACTGGCAGCTTCTACGAGCTTAACCAGATATACACTGTTGGCGTACTTTCTTGCGCCCTGGGAGGCCTGGAGAATGACGGGAGATCTCAGCTCGGCAGCAGCCTCTGTGATTCCCTGGACGATCTCCATATTGTTGATGTTGAAGGCACCGATGGCATAGCCGCCGTTATAAGCCTTCTTGAACAGTTCTGTGGATGTTACGATAGGCATAATCAATACCCCTTTCTGTTATCTGAAATATTGCTTCAGAGTCCTGCGTACGCGTGCATTATACCGCAGCCCCGGACAAATAGGAACCTCTGAAAACACATGTAAGCCCTTACCTTATAAGATATCCCGTGATATGCACTTACTGCGCACTCCGTTTTCAATCCCCTTGTTTCCGGAATGTCAATACGTCAACTATGGTAATCTTGTACAATTCTCATCCCAATAAATTGTAAACTTTGTGGAATCTCAATCTTTACCCACAAAAACGCCTCTGTTATTATACTAGGCGTAACCCCCCAATACATTATATAAGTTTTTGCTATACCCCATAAGAAGAATACCTTCTCGTAAAAAAAGACACTCCCCCCCCAAGCAGTGTCTTTTTTGCGTTATACTGAAAGTGATGCGAGAAAATAAAAGAGAAGCAGGAAATTGTGCTTGCATAATTTCCTGCTTCTCTTTTTATTTTCTCATAGCGCGCCAGCGCGATGAGCGTAGGCCCGAAGGGCCGTAGCGAATGCATCACTTTCAGTTATCTCAGCGCGGCATGAGCGTAGGCCCGAAGGGCCGCAGCGAATGCGCACCGCTCTCATAATACACCCGTTATTTTCTCATAGCGCGACAGCGCGGCATGAGCGTAAGCCCGAAGGGCCGCAGCGAATGCGCACCGCTCTCATAAAACGATTTTTATTTCCTCATAGCGCGCCAGCGCGATGAGCGAACGCCCTCACGCCTCCTGCGCCTTGAACAGCGCATCGAACTCCTCTCCTGAGATCTTTTCCTTCTCCATCAGGAGCTTCGCCGAAGCATGCAGTACATCCTCATGCGCCTCGATGATCTCTCTGGCCTCCCGGTAGCACTTATCGATGATCGCTTTGACTTCCTTGTCGATCTCGCCAGACATATACTCACTGTGCTTCTTGGAGTGCCCAAGATCATATCCGAGGAAGACGTCTTCTTCCTCCGTCTCATAGTTGACGGTTCCGATATTGGCTGACATGCCGTAGCGCATCACCATGTTGCGCGCGGTGGCCGTCGCCTTCTGGATATCATTGGATGCACCCGTCGTGATGTCATCGAGGATCAGCTCCTCGGCAATCCTGCCGCCGAAATCCACCATGATCTCATGCAGCATTCTTCCCCTTGTCAGGAACATCTCATCCTTCTCAGGAAGAGGCATTGTATAACCTGCAGCCCCACTTCCCGTAGGAATGATGGAAATCGTATAGACTGGGCCGACATCCTTCAGCTCGTGGAAGAGAATGGCATGTCCGCTCTCATGATAAGCGGTGATTCTCTTCTCCTCATCGGAAATGATGCGGCTCTTCTTCTCCGCACCGATGCCCACCTTGATGAAGGCATCCTGAATATCCTTCTGCACGATGAACTTTCTGTTCTCTCTCGCCGCACGGATCGCCGCCTCGTTCAGGAGGTTCTCAAGATCAGCGCCGGAAAATCCGGCGGTTGTCTTTGCGATCTCTCCCAGATTCACATCATCGCCAAGCGGCTTGTTCTTTGCATGGACGCGCAGAATCTCCTCTCTTCCCCGCACATCCGGCCGGGATACAGTGATCTTGCGGTCAAATCGTCCGGGACGGAGAATCGCAGGATCGAGAATATCAGCGCGGTTGGTGGCTGCCATGACAATAATGCCCTCGTTGGCGCCAAAGCCGTCCATCTCGACGAGCAGCTGGTTCAGTGTCTGCTCCCTCTCGTCGTGGCCGCCGCCAAGGCCTGTGCCGCGGCGTCTTGCGACAGCATCAATCTCATCGATAAAAACGATGCAGGGTGAATTTTTCTTCGCCTCTTCGAACATATCGCGGACGCGGGATGCGCCAACACCGACGAACATCTCGACAAAGTCCGAGCCCGAAATGGAATAAAACGGTACGCCGGCCTCACCGGCTACGGCCTTTGCCAGGAGCGTCTTGCCCGTTCCGGGCGGGCCCTCCAGCAGAACGCCCTTGGGAATTCTTGCGCCCACGCCTGTATATTTTGCCGGATTCTTCAGGAAATCGACGATCTCCTGGAGATCTTCCTTCTCCTCCTCGAGACCTGCCACATCACGGAATGTCACACGGTCCTTCTCAGATGCCTTCTTCGCCCTGCTCTTGCCAAAATCCATCATTTTGGCGTTTGCTCCGCCGCCCATGTTCTGGGCATTGAGCATATAGAAGAAGAAAATGCATACGCCTGCGACAAGGAGCATCGGCAGGACGCTTGTCAGAAACCAGTTGTCATGCTGAACATCCCGGACAATGGGATCAACATTGTTGTCCCTGGCCAGCTCCTCCACTTCACGGATATCCGTCGCATAGAGCGTCTTCTCTTCTCCGGATGAGAGCGTGATTCTGGCGGCTCCCGTGGGGGTCTCCCTGTTGGGCAGGATCTCCACGCCGGTCACATCGCCTTCCTTCAGATCCTGCGTGAGCGCCTCGATGGTATAGGTCTGTGCATCACTGGTCAGCGATGTTCTCGCCAGCTCCGTGATCAGCAGCAAAACCATAATGATGACAATCCAGATACCCCATCTGCTCTGTCTGTTCTTTGTCTCCAATTCTCGCCCCTTTTATATATTCACTTTGCCTTATCGCCGTCGAAGTGGATGACGCCGATATAAGGCAGGTTCCTGTATTTCTGGTCGTAATCCATGCCGTACCCGACGACGAATTCATCCGGCACGACAAAACCTGTGTAATCCACCTTCAGATCGACCACGCGCCGCTCCGGCTTGTCCAGAAGCGTGCAGTAACGGATGCTCTTCGCGCCCTTGCTGCGGAGGAAATCGCCGAGGAAAGCGAGCGTTCTGCCCGAATCCACAATATCCTCCACAATAATCACGTCCAATCCCTCAATCGACTCATCGAGATCCTGACGGATGCGCACCGTTCCGCACGACTCCGTCGCCCCGCCGTAGCTGGACACCTGCATAAAGTCAATCGACACGGGAACTGTGATTCTCTTTGCCAGCTCGCACATGAAAAAGCTTGCGCCCTTCAGAATACACACAAGCCGGATTTCCTTCCCGGCATAGTCACGGGAGATCTGCTCACCGAGCTCTCTGATTCTCTGCTCGACCTTCTGCTCACTGATCATCTCCGTAATGTGTTCCGCCATAAAATCCTCCCGGCGCTATCCCCTTTCGCAGGGACCGCCCCTCACAATTGTAATTTCCAGGATCACCGATGTCTTTCTCGTGATCTTGTATGTCTCACTGATCCTGCACCCCGGAATCCAGAGGATCTCTCTGCCGTCCGCAGGCATGACAATCCGCCCGCGAAGAGCTCCCGGCACCTTTGCATCGATCATGCACCTCGCCGTTTTCTTGACGGCGCCTGATGCGTCCAGAACGATGTAATCTCCCGGCTGCCGCGTCCGGAAAACAGGAAACGCCGTTATTGTATCATAATCAAACCACTTCGTATACTCATTTCGGGGCACGGACCACCCCTCTGGAAGGTCACTCACCTTGAAAATACGCCATCTGTACGCCTGTGCCGACAGCGGGTAATCCTCCTCCTGAAACGTTTTGCCGTCTCTTTCCGGTTCGGTGTTTTCCTCTCTGCGAAGTGCCTTTTTCTCTGCGGGCGCTCCCTCCTCTGCCTGCGCTGCACCATCCCGGTGCCCGATCCCGCAGTATATGGACAGCACGTTATTTTCATACCGCGCAAGAACACCGCCCGGCAGATTCAGCATTCTGCCGCCGCGGCCCTGCGCGGTCAGCCGCAGAAGTGCATCCACATGGGAGGAGGTCAGATCCTTTCTGCCGCCTGCCGCAAGAGAGAGGGCCTCATAGATGACTCTCCCCTGCATGAGCGGTGCAAGATGTAAAAGGTCCTCCCTCCTTATCCGCAGTATGTTCCCATCCTGCTGCACGGCGGCAGAAAAAGCCTTCTGTGTCTCATCCTCCAGGTAGCTGCACACCTGCGCAGCCTTTTCAGCAAAGGCAGCAAAGTGACCAGCGCTCTCCGCATTGACATGGGCAGCAAGCCCCGGAAAAACGATGTTGCGAAGATAGTTCCTCGCAAAGGAGGAGTCGGCATTGCTCTCATCCGTCCTAAAGGAAATGCCCTCCTTTGCCAGAAATCCTTCGATCTGCGGCCTGTCCTCAAAAAGAAGCGGCCGGACCAGATCTCCCTGCACGGGCCGGATGCCTGCAGCACCCTGCAGGCCGCACCCTCTGCAGAGATGAAACAGCACAGTCTCCGCATTGTCCTCTCTGTGATGTGCCGTTGCAATCACTGTGCGCCGTCCGCTTAATCTGTGCTCCTTCTCCGCCTCTCTCCGGAAAATCCGATAGCGCGCGGCTCTTCCTTCTTCCTCAATTCCGGTGCCGTGGGCAGCTGCATCTCCCGCCACATCGACGTGTGCACAGACGCAGGGAATGCCGCGCTCCTTACAGAGCCCGCGCACGAATGCCTCATCGCCGTCCGCATTTTTGCGCAGGCCATGATGCACATGCACCGCCTTCAGGGTAAATGCTCCGCCTTTCTTTTTGCGGATCAGATCCAGCGCAGCAAGGAGGGCAACGGAATCCGCGCCGCCGGAGACACCTGCAAGAACAGCATCGCCTTCGCGGATCATGGAATATTTTTCTATTGTACTGCTGACTCTGCTGATGAAATCCTCTGCCATAATGATGTCTGCTGTGCTGAACATTAACAAAGGACAGGCTGCTGCATGTCTGCAGGTCAGCCTGTCCGATCTTCGATTCTAAGAAATGCCTTTACTCACGGCTCTTGTTGCGGAAAATAATCTCGCCCTTTTTGACAAGTCCCAGCTTCTCCCGCGCAATCTCCTCCACATACTCATCTGTCTGTGTGTACTTGGCGTAATCAGAGATCTCGAAGGATCTCTCCTTTTCCGCGGAGATCTCCTTCTGCAGATCATTGCTCCTTGCCTCGTACGATTTCAGCTGACTATGCAGTCCTACACACCGGAACGCAACAACAACACATATAATCACCATTACAAAGACGGCCAGGAAAATGCCCAGCCCGTTCTGTGATCTTTTTCTGTATGTGATCCTTCGTCTTGCCATGATTTCAGTATAGCACCTGCTTCGCACTACAGATAACGAAACAGCTCCTGCGCGTCATTTTTCTTCACTGCATCCGCAACGGAGAGGACTTCCGCCTTCGTCGTCCTGTCTCCAAAAGAAATCTCAATGACGTCTCCGACCTTCACCTCCGCGGAGGCGCGCGCTGCCTTCCCGTTCAGCAGCACTCTTCCGTTGTCGCATGCCTCATTGGCCACCGTGCGCCTCTTGATGAGGCGGGAAACCTTCAGATATTTGTCCAGTCTCATTGATTCATCCAATACATGTGCGGTAACTGTTTAACACATGTAATTGTTTAGCACTCCCATCTCGAGAACCTTCGGTTCTCGAGATGGGGGCGTCCAGAGGCGCTCCGCGCCTTGGCCGCCCCTCGAAAAGGTGAAAAATCCGTCTGGTAAGCAAGCTTCCCATCCGAATTTTCCCCCTTTCGAGGGGTGCTAAACAATTATTCATATAAATAGCACAGCGGAGCTGCGCTACAGACCACTCTGCCGCACGGCTCCGCCGCAAATCATCTCCATAAAAGACTCTGCGGCGATCGCGCCGCAGTCTCTTCTGCAGGAATCAGTTGAGGGCGTCCTTAAGCGCTTTGCCGGGCTTGAACCTGGGCGCTTTGCTGGCTGCAATCTGCATCTCCTCGCCTGTGTGAGGGTTGCGGCCTGTTCTTGCAGCTCTCTCAGATACCTCGAATGTACCAAAGCCCACGATCTGAACCTTGTCACCCTTCTTCAGCTCTTTTGCGATTGTATCTGTGAAAGCTTCAACTGCCTTTGCTGCGTCCTTCTTGGAAAGTCCGGCAGCCTCAGCAACAGCTGCAACCAACTCAGTCTTATTCATTCCAGTGTCCTCCTGTAATGTAATATCTCTTCCGTTTTCCGGATAAAATTGCTAATACCATTTATATGCGCTGCAGCACACTTTGTCAAGGAATATCGGCATCTGCGCGCGTCTTCTGCGCGGCTGTGCCGCCCTTGACAAACAGGTGCTTTTATGCATCATAGCGTCCCTCATCGAGGGCCTGCAGGAGGTACTCTCTGCTGTTCCTCGACGGATCCTCCACGACGTCTGTCAGCATGCGTCCAAGGATGAGACCGATCTGTGCACCCTTGTATCTGCCCGTGCGCAGAAGATCCCCGCCGTTCACGGCAAGATTTTTCAGACACAGGCAGTCCCCGCGATTCAGAATTTCACCGGCCGTCTCTTCAATGGCCTTTGTCTTTCTCTCTATCTTTTCCCGCGTTGCCGGCGCCTTTGCAGCAGCATCAGCGCGCCAGACGGCGAGAAGATCCGGAAAGAGGTCCGGTCCCACCTGCACCATCGCCCGGCGCACCTGAGCGGCATCCGGGCCAATCCGCAGATCATGGAAGCGGATGAGCTGTACCGTCTTTTTCCGCGTCGCGTTGTCGAATTTAAGGCGCCGCATGATCCCGTCCGCCATCTGTGCGCTCTTTTCCGCATGGCCGTAGAAGTGATCGATTCCGTCTGCGTCCGTACTCCTGCAGCCGGGCTTTCCGATATCATGCAGGAGCATTGTCATCCGCAGCGCTGTATCCGCAGGAACAGCGCTCAGTGTGTGCAGAATGTGTCCCCCTACGCAGTAGATGTGATGGGGATTGTTCTGCGGGCATGCCATGCAGGCATCGAATTCCGGCAGGATGACGCGGGTGATGCCAAGCGACCAGACATCCCGCATCCTGTCCGGATGAGCGGAAACAAGGAGCTTGACCAGCTCTGTGCGGATTCTCTCCGCACTTATTTTCCGAAGGTTTCCTGCGAGCTCCCTCACTGCGCTCTCCGTCGGCGGGTCGATCCGGTAATCCAGCTGGGCGGCAAAGCGGACAGCGCGCATGATGCGCAGGGCATCCTCGGAAAAGCGCTCCCTTGGATCTCCCACGGCCCGGATCACTCCCCTGCGGATATCGCCCATGCCGTCGAACTCATCGACAATGCCGCTCTCTTCACTGTATGCCATGGCGTTGATGGTAAAATCTCTGCGCTTTAAATCTTCCAGAAGACTTCTCGTAAAAGTGACCTTCTCAGGATGTCTTCCGTCTTCGTATTCGCCGTCGATCCGGTAGGTGGTCACCTCGAACTGTTCACTGCCGATGAGCACCGTCACCGTACCGTGCTGAATGCCTGTATCCACTGTCCTGCGAAACAGCTTCTTTGTCTGCTGCGGCATGGCCGAGGTCGTGATATCCCAGTCATCGGGTGTGCGCCCGAGGATCGAGTCGCGGACACACCCTCCGACGACATATGCCTCAAATCCTGCGCGGTGAAGCGTATCCAGTATTATATTTACAGAAGAAGGGAGCCGGATCTCTATCGACCCGGCTCCTTCCCTTTTCCCTGCATCTGTCATCAATAAGCCTTTGCCCAGAGGACCATCTTCTTTGCAGGCTTCCCGCAACACACACATGTACCTGCGATATGCTCCTGCTCAAACGGGATGCAGCGGCTGGTCACGCCGTACATCTCCTTGATCTTATCCTCGCAGGCCCGATCGCCGCACCACATAGCCTTTACGAATCCGTCTCCCTTATCGTTGTCAAAGCGCGCACGGAATTCCTCAGGTGTGGCCGCGGTGTAGGTCATCTCCTCGAGGTGTGCCTTTGCCTTCTGCAGCATCTCCTTCTGAACAGTCACGAGAAGCTCTCCGACCGCCTCCGCTGCATCGCTGATCCGGATTTCCTTCTTCTCGAAGTTGTCCCTGCGCACGATCACGCAGGTCCCGTTCTCAATGTCTCTGGGACCGATCTCGATCCGGAGAGGGATACCTCTCATCTCCTGCTCGGAGAACTTGAATCCCGGGCTCTTGTCCGTGTCGTCCACCTTCACGCGGAAGCCTTTGAGCATATCGCGGATCTCGTATGCCTTGTCGAGAACGCCTTCCTTTCTCTGCTGAATCGGGATGATGTCCACCTGGATGGGTGCGATCTTCGGCGGAATGACAAGGCCCCTGTTGTCGCCGTGCACCATGATCATGGCGCCGATCATTCTGGTTGTGGCGCCCCAGGATGTCTGCCAGACGTACTTGAGCTGGTTGTCCTTGTCTGTATAGGTGATGTCGTATGCCTTTGCGAACTTCTGTCCGAAGAAGTGGGAGGTGCCGGACTGCAGTGCTCTGCCGTCGTGCATGAGCGCCTCGACGGTGTATGTGGCCTCAGCGCCCGCGAACTTCTCCTTCTCAGTCTTCTGTCCCTTGATGGTCGGAATGGCCATGTCGTTGGCAAGGAAGTCCGCATAAATGTTCAGCATCTGCTGTGTGCGTGCCTCTGCCTCCTCCTTCGAGGCATGAATGGTATGCCCCTCCTGCCAGAGGAACTCCCTTGATCTCAGGAAAGGTCTTGTCTCCTTCTCCCAGCGGACGACGGAGCACCACTGGTTGTAAAGTCTCGGCAGATCTCTGTAGGAATGCACGTCATCTTTGTAAAAATCTGAGAAAACCGTCTCTGATGTCGGGCGGATCGCCAGTCTCTCTGTCAGAGGCTCTGTGCCGCCGGCCGTCACCCACGCCACCTCAGGCGCAAAGCCGTTCACCAGCTCGCCCTCCTTGCGCAGAAGGCTCTCCGGGATGAGCAGGGGCATATAGACGTTCTGCACGCCTGTCTCCTTGAATCTCTCATCGAGGAGTTTCTGCATGTTCTCCCAGATCGCATATCCATAGGGCTTGATCACCATAAAGCCCTTGATGTGCGAGTAGGCGATCAGATCCGCCTTGATGCATACATCGGTGTACCACTGGGTGAAGTCCTCGTCCATTGAGGTGATTTCAGCGACCAGCTTCTTCTTGTCTGCCATAACTCTAAAATCTCCTTTTCATTCTGCATCCGCTTCGCCGTGCACCATGCACGGTCCTTCACGGATAGAATTGCTGCACTGTGCGCAGCGCGCACAGACGCTCTCATATTACGTACAAGAAGGGATGCTTGTCAATCCTCGCCGCCTTATCTGCGCCCGTTTCAGCTGAAAACAGGGCCGCGGCAGAACTCTTTGAAATCGTTCGGGGACAAAAGGACCTGCTCCCGGAATCGCACGAAGACAAAAAGGCCTGCTCCCGGCAGTGCCGGAGCAGGTCCCTGAAAACTGCGTCGTCAATCAAATCTGCGTCGTCGATCAGAAATTCCGGAACGACTCCTTCGCTCCGAATCCGAGTCTGTTCAGCGCCGAGAAGATTCCGCGCACGGAAGCTCTTGTAATATTCGAGCTCACACCTACGCCGTATGTTGTCTTTCCGGTGTCGGAGTCCATCAGATGGATATATGCGGCGGCCTGGGAATCCGATCCGGCGGTCAGTGCATGCTCATCGTAATCCAGTATGCGGATATTGTACCCGTACTGCTCATGAAACCCTCTCTTCACAGCATCGAGAGGTCCGTTTCCGACCGCAGTAAACGATCTGGCCTCACCGCAGTCCGTAAACTCCACCGTCACCTGCGTGTCAAACTCCGTATCGCTCACGTCGGAGAGATCAACCACCTGCAGCTTCCTGAAGTGCAGAGGTTCCTTTTTGTCGAGATACTCTCTCTTGAAGTCCGCCATAATCTTCTCCGGAGCAATCTCGCCCTCTTTCTCCGACTGTGCCTGCACGACATCGGCGAACTCTCTCTGCATTGCCTTGGGAAGCTTGAAGCCAAAGTAAGTGTTCATGACGAATGCCACGCCGCCCTTGCCGGACTGGGAATTGATGCGCACAATCGGCTCGTATTCCCTTCCGATATCTGCGGGATCGATTGGCAGGTAAGGAACCTCCCAGTACTGGCCGCCTCTCTCCTTCATCGCCTGAATGCCCTTGTTGATCGCATCCTGGTGTGATCCCGAGAATGCCGTGAACACGAGCTTGCCTGCATAAGGGTGTCTTGGATCCACCTTCATCTTGGTCAGACGCTCACAGGTGGAGATGATCTCATTGATGTTCTCGATATTGAGCTTTGGATCAATGCCCTGTGAAAACATGTTGTAGGCGACATTCAGAATATCCACGTTTCCTGTCCGCTCGCCGTTGCCAAGGAGCGTTCCTTCTACTCGCTCTGCACCTGCCAGCATGGCCAGCTCAGTGGCTGCGACACCCTCACCCCTGTCATTGTGGGGATGAATAGAGAGAATAATGGAATCGCGCCTCTCCAGATGTGTCGAGCAGTACTCGATCTGATCTGCATAGACATTCGGTGTATTCATCTCGACAGTGGAAGGAAGATTGATGATGACCTTGTTGTCCGGCGTCGCACCCCACGCCTTTGTCACAGCATTGCAGATCTCCACCGCATACTCCGGCTCTGTCCCGGTGAAGGACTCAGGCGAATACTCCAGGATGACCTTTCCGGGGAAATTCTTCATCTCCTCCTTCACCCACTCTACACCCTGCACTGCGATGTTCGTGATCTCATCCTTTGTCATATGGAAAACAACGTCCCTCTGCAGCGTCGATGTGGAGTTGTAGATGTGCACGATTGCCTGGCGGCACCCCTGAATGGCCTCAAACGTTCTCTTGATCTGCTCATGACGGCACTGTGCCAGAACCTGTACAGTCACATCCTCCGGGATCATGTTCTGATCAATCAGCTGGCGAAGGAAGTCGTACTCGATCTGGCTGGCCGCGGGGAAGCCAACCTCCACTTCCTTGAAGCCAAGCTTCATCAGGAGCTTCCACATCTCGATCTTCTCGCTGACAACCATGGGGTCAATGAGCGCCTGGTTGCCGTCGCGAAGATCCACGCTGACCCAGATGGGTGCCTTTGTGATCTCCTTGTCCGGCCACGTTCTCTCAGGAAAATGAATGACCGGATTCTTTTTGTATCTTCTGTAGTTGAGCATTGCTGATCTCCCTTCTTTTTTGCTGCCAATCACTGTTTCGTTGTTCCGTTCTGTCTGTATGGGACTGAATGCCCTGCGCACAGTGTGCGCGGTGCATATCGCTGCCGGCTCCGCGCCTTTGTTCATTCCGCAGAGAGCTCCTCCCCGCCTTATGCGCAAAAGGGACCCCCTCCGGATACATTCCGGAGGGGGTCCCTGAAACCTCTGTGTATAAGGATAGAATGATGGTACTCCGCTACTCTCCCAAGCCGCTCTCTATGGCTGCAACCAGGCTCTGAAGAGCTTCTTTCTCATCTGGTCCGTCACAGAACAATTCAATCTCGTCGCCGGCCTTTACGCAGGCACCCAGTACAGAGAGCACGCTCTTCGCATTCGCTGTCGTATCCTTAAACCGGAATGTAATGGATGACTTGAATTCCATGGCATCCTTGCATAGGATTCCGGCGGGTCTTAGATGAAGCCCTGTAGGATTGTTAATGACAACCTTCTGACTGATCATTCTGTCTGTACCTTCGTTTGCGCGCGCTTTATCTCTCCCATATGGGGAGACTATCTATTATCATAACAGATCCGCCTGCATTATGCCATCACTTTTTCGATAAATGCGGCGAGATCCTCTGCCTTCTTTTGAATGACGGCCTGATCCTCCCCCTCGATCATGACGCGGACGAGCGGCTCCGTGCCCGAAGGGCGGATCAGCACCCTTCCGTTTCCGGAGAATTCCTTCTCCAGGACATCAATTCTCTCCACAATTTCGGGATAGTCCCTGTAATGATCCTTTTTGCTGTTGGGTACATGTGCATTGACAAGAGACTGCGGATAAACCTTCATGATCTTTGCCAGCTCGGAGAGCTTCTTCTTCTCTTCCTGCATGACCTTGAGAAGATGGAGTGCAGAGAGCAGTCCGTCGCCTGTCGTATTGTCGTCGAGAAAAATAATATGCCCCGACTGTTCACCGCCTATATTCGATCCGATCTCCTTCATGTGCTCGAGAACGTAACGGTCGCCGACTTTTGTCCTGTCGATCCGGATGCCGTTCGCCTCGCCCATCTTGAAGAAGCCAAGGTTGCTCATCACGGTCACAACGATTGTGTTGTTCTTCAGCGTTCCGTTCTTCTTCATGTTGGCGCCGACAATGGCCATGATCCTGTCGCCGTCCACAAGATTTCCGTTCTCATCAACAGCCAGAAACCGATCTGCATCTCCGTCAAAGGCAAGGCCCATGTCCGCCTTTTCCTCGACAACCCTCCTCTGCAGCTCCTCCATGTGCGTGGAGCCGCAGTGCAGATTGATATTCGTTCCCGTCGGATGATTGTGAATGGGAATGACATCAGCTCCCAGCTGCTCGAGCGCTGCAATATTGGAGAGATAGGAGGCACCCTCCGCGGTATCCACCACCAGCTTCATACCGGTAAGATCGACAGGAACGGTGCGGACTGCGTGCGCCGTGTATTCCTTCCAGGCATCCATCCGATAGGTAATGCTGCCGACACCGGCGCCTGTCGGGAACGTGATGTCCTTCATGCCGCTCTCCATCTCTGCCTGAATAGCGTCCTCCGTAGCGTCCGGAAGCTTGTAGCCGCTGCCGTCAAAGAACTTGATGCCGTTGAATTCCATAGGGTTGTGGGAGGCAGAGATCACAACGCCTGCATCTGCGCCGTGCTCCTTGGCAAGGAAAGCAACAGCGGGCGTCGGGATAATGCCGAGGTACGTCACATTGGCGCCCACGCTGCAGGCGCCTGCCATCAGTGCCGCCGCGAGCATGTCGCCGGATCTTCTCGTATCGCACCCCACCAGTATCCTGGGACTGTGTCCGCCCTTGGAAAGAACATAAGCGCCTGCCTGTCCCAGCTTCATGGCCATCTCTGCCGTCAGTTCATCATTTGCTACGCCGCGGACGCCGTCCGTTCCGAATATTCTGCTCATACTGTCCTTTCTGTACACTGACAATAAGCGCGCCCGGAAAAATCCGTGCGCCGTCAGTTATCTTCCATGTTCTGCGCGCTGCTGCCCTGGCTGCTCTCCTCAGAGGAAGCCTCCGTCTCCTTTGTCAGACGTATGCTGGCCGTCACGACATTGGTCTGGGTCACATTGTCAGGGAGCGTGACAGATACCGCCCCTGTAAGGGGTGATGTGTGTGTCCCCTCAGACTGTGCAAGGAGAGCACCGACATCTACAGACGGTGCAAGATCTGCAGCCTTCAGACTGTCCACATCGTCAGCCAGGCCGCTGAGTGCAAAACTGAATGTCCCATCCGAGCTGCCAGTGACTGTCTTTGTGCCGTCCGTCACCGCGGAGATCTCCGCCTTGTAGCCTGAAGGCACATTGTTCAGCGTGATATCCGAGGCCGCAGCATCCACAGTCACGTTCTTCACCGGCTCAATTCCTACGGTGATATTCACCTTTCCGTCAAAAGAGCTGTCCGCAAGGGAAACGCCGTCCGGCAGATAATCCTTTATATTGACAACTGTCTTGTAGTCCTCACTTGCTCCGCTGACGTTCACCGCGTCCTTGGGCACCGCTATACTCTCAAGGGAGGAGAGCACAGAGCTCCTTCCCGCAAGCCGCACGGTATCCGGATCCACGCTGACCTTTTCGTCAAGAAGATAACCGGATGCAGGTGTCCCGCTGACATCCACGCTGATCGGCACAGACTTGATCGGCAGCACCGACACGTTGACCTTGACGGAAGTGATATTCATCGTGAGGGAAGAAGTGTTGACGACCTTTCCGTCCGCATCTGTGAGCACAACGTCGGAATATGTACTGATGGAGCTTGAAGCGCCCGAAATATTAACCGTCGCCGTTGCCTGTGCGATGCTCGAGACAACAGACTCCGGTCCGGATACCCGAACCTGGTTCTGCTCCGGCGTCACGCTGTCCAACTCATATCCATCCGCGAGTTCTCCCGTTGTCTGGGTGCGCAGCGTGAATGTGGACGTCTTTTTCTTCTCAATACTCAGCTTGACATTCTCAATGCTGGGCTCAATTGCAATGATCTCACTGTTGAATTTCGTGGAGTAGAGCTTGATCTCCACTGTATTCAGGCTCGTGATGTCCTCCACATCTGCTGTCGCCTTGATGTTGTCATCGTCCAGGACATCGATGATCGAGCGCCTTGCCGACACCGTCACCGTGGGAATGACGTCCGTCCCATCCAGAACGCTGTAGACATCTCCCTGATCCGTGATCAGGGATGTGTGCAGGAGTTTGACAGGGACATTGTTGATCGTCATATAATATGTGGGGTCATTGATGTTGTTCACGACCACCCATATGACCACGGAGATCGCGAGAGCGGCAATTTTCATGCCGAAGTTATTGAAAATACCCAGATGCCCGGGGCGTCTCCTCTTTTTATTTTTGTCCATCTCTGCTCCTTCCTATCCATGGAAGGATACTCTTCTCCTCACCGGGCTGCTGCTTGTTCTGGAACTTGACGAGGCGCGCTCTGAGTGCGTCCGCATCCACGCCCCGTGTGAGCACTCCCCGATAGGCGATGCTGATCTGCCCCGTCTCCTCGGAGACAATAATAGTCAGAGAGTCCGTCACTTCGGAAATGCCGACGCCTGCGCGGTGTCTTGTGCCCAGATCTTTATCCAGCTTATTGTCAGAGAGGGGAAGATAGCATGTTGCAGAGACCACTCTGTCGCCGCGGATGATCACCGCGCCGTCATGGAGCGGCGTGTTCTTTTCGAAAATATTGATGAGGAGCTGGCTGGAGACAATAGCGTCAATATCGATGCCCGTCCTCTCGTACTCGTACAGGGGCGTTTTCTGTTCAATCACGATCAGAGCGCCTGTCTTCACTCTTGCCATTGCCGTACAGGCACGGACAATCTCATTGACCGTCTTATCGGAAAAAAGACCCTCTCCGGGCCTGCCGATATCGATGTGGAACATAGAACTCAGAATGTTCTTCTGACCCAGCTCCTCCATGGCGTTGCGCAGCTCCGGCTGCAGAATGACAACGAGTGCAATGATCGCGATGCTCGCCACATTCCGGACAATCCACAGAATTGTGGTCATATTAAAGACCGCCGCCAGCACTATAAAAACGATGATGACGGCGAGCCCCTTAAGGAGTGCCCAGGCTCTCGTGTTGCGGATCCACAGAAGGATGTGATACACAAGATAGGCGATGATGAGCATCTCCACGAAATCTGTCCAGCGCAGATTCGGCATATGAAATTGTCGCAGATATCCTGTAATGATCAGTCTCAGCTGCTGCATGGCCCGCTCTCAGGATCAGTAATAACGCTCCGGTCCCTCTTCTCTTGTATCCGTACTGCTGTAATCTTCCCGGCTGTCTGTACCGTATTCCTCCCGGGTATTCTCTTCGTCCCCCTCTTCAGGCTCATCTCTGTGCCGGCCTGCATGCCTGGACAGGCTGATCTGCTTGACCGTCCTGCTCGGCTGCGTGAAGGACATCTTTGGCACAGCCTTGACATAATAGTAGTAGTCATCGTCCTGGAACTGCGTATTCTCGACGCGCGAATAATCGAGGTTGAATGCAAAAAAGGCAGTCACAAAGGCAATAAACGCTGATGCGATGATGCCAAGAAACATGGGTCCAATGGAAATATTCGTGCTGTAAATCATATCCCCCGCCATCACCACAATCATCTGTACGACAGAGCCGACGGAGATGGCAATGTACCAGGAATACTGCACGGACAGTCTTCGTATGGCATACGTGAGGACGACCGTCAATACCACCGCGATGAGCAGAACCAGCATTTCCTTGTTCTGCAGAATCCCGTCAATGAGGAAGCGAAAGCGTGTCAGCATATCCTGATCTTCCGACGTAGAGCTGATCGCAGTCTCATTATCCGCCACAAAATTCACATAGCTGTCCGTAATCACAGCGACTGCAGACGTCAGTGCAGAGAAGGGCGTGAACAAAAGCCCTCCGATGATGGGCACGACATACGCAATGCCGCACATCCTGCAGACAGGATAGAGCAGCAGAAGAATGCAGTCCTTCGGCGAAAAGCGAAAATAGAGCAGAAACATCAGGAGGAACAGCACTGCGCCGACAGCAGCGGCCTCCAGGGACAGTGAATAAAGGTGAACAAGAATAACGGCCCCAAGGATAACGACCATACCTCCCGGAGGAACCAGCACGCCGAGAAGCGAAACGATGAGTACCGGAAGTGCGCCGGTCAGGACATCCTCATAACCGATTTTGCTGTTCAGATACAGCATGGCTGCCAGAACCATCAGGAAGCGAAGCACCGGCTTTGCGACCATCTCATGCTGACTGTAGAGCTCTATGATTTTCTCTCTGATCTCCAGTAATGATGTCATGTGCGGTTACAATTCCTCCTCCCGCCTGTATGCAGCGGAGAGCCTGCGCAGTTCAAGATAGTATTGGGCAAGCCGTTCTCTGGCATGTTGGTATCGGTATGAATAGATCAGATAGGTAGCCAGCTCATAAGCGGCCAGAAAGAACAGATAGGCAAGCCCCACCCGAAAAATCAGCGATGTGAGATTCGTGTTGTATACAGCAAGCATCAGGTTCTCAAAATCATAAAAGCCAAAAATCAGTCCCAGCAGGAGAAAGGCCGCTGTTGCAGTGATAAAGGAGCGGAGCATCTGCGAGGAGATATAGTCTCCCCGGAAATATGCGTTGATCCTCTCGTCCGCATCTCCTCCGTTCTTTTCATAGACAGCCATTTTATGCATCAGTCTGACTCTCTGTCCGTTGATCATGAAAGGTCTTCTCCTGCAGCCAGCACGGCAAAATAGACGGCTTTGGCGCCCGCATCCAGGAGTGCCTGTGCACACGCGTCCATCGTGGCACCCGTTGTATATACGTCATCCACCAGCATAATCTTTTTAGATTTTACATCATTTCCATATACAATAAAAGAACTTTTCAAGTTGGCCCTTCTCGCGCAGGCGCCTATTGCGCGCATTTTCTCTGTGTTTTTTGTGCGCAGCAGTACATTGTCCAGAACCGGAATTCCCAGTTCTTCTCCCGTGCTGCGGGCGATGAGAAGTGCCTGGTTGTACCCCCTTTTCTCCAGCCTGCCCGGGGACACCGGCACAGGAACCAGCGCCTGTATCTGCGCAGGCTGCGGAAAAGCCTCACGGATTCTGCGCGCGCACAGCATTCCAAACCAGTCCGCATACTCTGCCCTCCCGCTGTACTTCATTCTGTATACAGGTGAAGCCATCTCCCGGTAGCGGAAGGCGGCGCAGCCTCTGGTGAAAGCGCGCGGAATCTGCCTGCAGTCTTTGCAGTACTCAGACCAATCGTCACGCATCGGCCTTCCGCACAGCCCGCAGACCGGCGTATCCCTTCGAAGCGGATGAAGTGCTCCCTCGCATTCCGGGCAGGCCGGCCGCGGCCACGGGGCCGGCCGATCGCACATGGGGCAGCGCGCAGGGTAAAGAAATGCATCAATTGTTCTCAGTTTCTCCCGGATCATGGGCCTGTATTTCGCGGATTCTGCTGCACAGTCCCGTATAACGCGCATTCTGTCTGTCATTATTCTCCATTTCCGACACTGCTTCCCGTCTGCCCAGAATCACCACACACTTTTTGGCCCTTGTCACGGCTGTGTAGAGAAGATTTCTGTTGAACAAAGTCTCCGGTCCCGAGAGCAGCGGCATAATCACTGCCGGATACTCCGATCCCTGGGACTTGTGCACCGTAATCGCATAAGCCAGCTCCAGATCATCAAGCGACTGAAAGGGATACTCCACAGTCCGTCCCTCATCAAAGCGCACCGTCATCACTGCCCTCTCCGCACTGATCGCCAGAATCTCGCCGAAGTCGCCGTTGAAAATGCCTGTTCCCTTATCGACTGCCATGCCGAAATTGCCGGGAACGGTCCACTCCATCTGGTAGTTGTTGCGCGTCTGCATGACTTTATCCCCTTCACGGAAGATGCATTCATGTGCGCTGTACTCATTTTTATCAGGTGACTCAGGATTCAGTACACTCTGCAGCACCTCGTTGAGATGCACGGCGCCAAGCGCACCTTTTCTCATGGGCGTCAGTACCTGAATTTCGCTCGTTCTGCAGCCGCAGTAGCCAGGCAGCATATCCCGCATGAGCAGGACAATGTGCTTGTAGATTGCAGCCACGCTGCTGCGCTCAAGAAAGAAGAAGTCCCTGCTCTTATTGTCCAGCGGAATGGGTTCCCCTGCGAGGATCCTGTGTGCGTTGACAACGATGTCACTCTGCTGCGCCTGGCGGAAAATCCTGCGGAGCGTGACACTGTGGAATGCTCCCGAATCCATCAGATCCCTCAGCACCTGCCCGGGACCAACGCTCGGCAGCTGGTTGGCATCCCCCACCATAATGAGCTTTGTGCCTGGAGAGATGGCCTCGAGAAGTGCCCTGAACAGCCAGATATCTACCATTGACATCTCATCGACGATGACGGCATCCGCTTCCAGGGGGTTGTCCCTGTCGTGATCAAACTGATATGTACTCCCGCCGTCATTTTCGTCTTCTGCAGGATCTGCCCTGTACCCCAGCAGCCTGTGGAGCGTCGCAGCCTCATACCCTGTGGATTCCCGCATTCTCCTCGCCGCGCGCCCGGTGGGCGCCGCCAACAGCACCGTCTTTCCCTCTTTCCGGAGGAAACGGATGATCGTATTGATCGCCGTCGTCTTTCCCGTGCCCGGGCCTCCTGTCAGCAGAAAGACATTCTCCGTCACTGCCTCCAGCACGGCCTTTCTCTGCAGTTCGTCGAGGACTATATTTTCCTGTTCCTCAATCTCCTTTATTCCATCAAGGACTGCCTCTTCTGATGCCCCGAGGGAAAGTGCTCCCTTAAGGCGCAGGATCTGCACGGCAGTCTCCTGCTCCGCCCGGTAGGCATTCGTGCTGTAGACCATCGGCTCGCCCGAGCCCTCCTGTCTGATCACCGTCTGCCGGTCCATGGTCAGATTGTCCAGCTGGAGACTTATGTTCTCTTCAGGCACCTGCAGGAGAGTGGACGCCGTCTGCAGAAGAATACTGCGCGGAAGGCAGGTGCTGCCCTCATACAGCGCCGATTCAAGAACATACAGAAGGCCGCTCCGGATTCTGCAGTCCGAATCCTGCTGCAGTCCCGTCCGCTTTGCAATCTCATCCGCCTTCTGAAAACCGATCCCCCTGACTTCTCCCGCCAGTCTGTAAGGATTCTTTTTCAGAATCTCATAAATGCTGCTCCCATACCGCTCATAGATGCGAATAGCCTGCCGGTTTGAGATGCCGAACTGCTGCAGAAAGAGCAGGGCATCCCGCAGATCCCGTCTGTCTTCGAGCTGTGCGCCGATCTCCCGCGCGCCGTTCTCGCTGATCCCCTTCACCTCGGCGAGCCGCTCCGGTTCCTCATCAAGAATCCGCATTGTGTCATCGCCGAACTTCTTGACAATTCTCCTTGCGAGTGCCTCTCCGATGCCCTTTACGGCGCCTGAGGAGAGATAGCGGAGAACTGCCTCGCGCCCTTTGGGCGCCACAGGTTCATACACGGATACCTTCATCTGTGCGCCGTACACAGGGTGTTCAACGAATTCTCCCTCGACCCGGCAGCTCTCTCCTTCCGCCACAGCAGGCACAATGCCTGTGCATGTGATCTCGCCGTCATCGGTATTGACAGAGAAAACTGTATAAGAATTGGCACTGTTGTGATAAATGATCTGGGTGACATACCCATTCAGCTCTTCCATGACAATACCTTCCGGAAAAATTGAAATCTGCCGGTTCCCTGGATCAGATGCAGGGCCTGCAGAAACAGAATTGGACTGTAGCTGTGAAGAAGAAAAGAGTGTGTAAAGAAAAGCGCTGCCGGAAGCTGCGCATGGAAGCGCAGTTTCCGGCAGCGTATGATAAACAAATATGATCAGGCCTCAATGCTGCCGGAGCCCGCAATAAACTCCACGTACTTGCCGGTACCGATGGCCACGGCCGTCATGGGATCTTCAGCCGTCACGGCGCTGATACCCGTCTTGCTGGTGATCAGCTCCTCAAGACCGGACAGCAGTGATCCGCCGCCCGTGAGCACAATGCCGCGGTCGGCAATATCTGCCGCCAGTTCAGGCGGAGTCTTCTCGAGCACGCTGTGGACAGCCTCCACGATCTGGTTCGTGGGCTCCTTCAGCGCCTCCTCGGTCTCGGAAGAGGAGACCTTTATCGTTCTGGGAAGGCCGGTCACAAGGTTTCTGCCGCGCACTTCCATATAGTTCTCTTCGGCGGACGGATAGCAGCTGCCAATCTTGATCTTGATGTCCTCAGCCGTTCTCTCGCCGACCAGAAGGTTGTACTTCTTCCTCATGTAGCGGACAAGCGCGTCATCGAAGTCATCACCGGCCACCTTGATGGACGTGCTGACAACCGTTCCGCCCAGGGAGATGACTGCAATATCCGTTGTGCCGCCGCCTATATCCACAACCATGTTGCCGCAGGGCTTCGAGATGTCAATGCCCGCACCGATTGCTGCTGCGATGGGCTCCTCAATGATATACACCTCTCTTGCGCCTGCCTGGAAGGTGGCATCCTCTACAGCCTTCTTCTCGACCTCTGTCACCTGGCTGGGTACGCAGACAGCGATTCTGGGCTTCCTGAATGTTCTCTTGCCGACCGCCTTCTGAATGAAATACTTCATCATCTTCTCTGTGACGGTATAGTCCGAGATGACGCCCTGACGGAGCGGTCTGACGGCGACGATATTGCCGGGCGTTCTGCCGAGCATAAGCCTTGCATCTTCGCCGATGGCCTTTATCTTATTCGTATCTCTGTCAAATGCAACGACAGAGGGCTCCTTGAGAACAACGCCTCTTCCCCTGATATAGACCAGTACGCTCGCTGTTCCAAGGTCGATTCCGATATCTGAATGCTGCATAATTCCCCTTTATGTCTCTCTGAATAACTGCTCCGGCACATTTCCGTGCTGCAGACTGGAGATGCAGCCACACGGCTGCGACTTTAATAGTATAGACTACGCTTCCGCGTTATCCAAGCCCATTAATGGAGAAATTTTGTAATTATTCAGCGCTGGAAGATTGCCGAACAATTACAGAGCTTTTGCTGCCGCGGCCCTTCTCTCCCTGTCTTTTTCAAGCATCTTATGAATATAGTAGCCGGTATAGGAGGCGTGATTCTGAGCGATTTCTTCAGGCGTGCCCTGTGCAACGACCGTTCCGCCGCCGTCTCCTCCCTCCGGTCCCATATCGATAATATAATCCGCTGTCTTGATGACGTCCAGATTGTGTTCGATGACGACTACACTGTTGCCGCCCTCGACGAGCTTCTGCAGAATCTGGATGAGCTTGTTGATATCCTCAAAGTGCAGACCTGTTGTCGGCTCATCAAGAATATAGATCGTCCTTCCGGTGCTGCGCCTTGAGAGCTCCGCCGCCAGCTTGATTCTCTGTGCCTCGCCGCCGGAGAGCTCCGTGGACGGCTGGCCGAGTTTGACATATCCAAGGCCGACATCGTTGAGGGTCTGGATTCTGTTCCGGATGGAGGGTACATTTTCAAAGAAATGAACGGCTTCCTCGATCGTCATATCCAGCACATCATAGATGCTCTTTCCCTTGTATTTGACATCGAGCGTCTCTCTGTTGTATCTCTTTCCGCCGCAGACCTCGCACGGCACATAGACGTCCGGCAGGAAGTGCATCTCGATCTTGATGATACCGTCTCCTCCGCAGGCCTCGCACCGTCCGCCCTTTACATTGAAGGAAAATCTGCCTTTGGAATAGCCTCTTGCCTTCGCATCCGGCGTACCGGCAAAAAGGTCACGGATCAGATCGAAGACGCCCGTGTATGTCGCCGGGTTGGATCTGGGTGTTCTGCCGATCGGAGACTGGTCAATGTTAATTACCTTGTCCAGCTGCTCAATACCGTCGATCCCCTTGTTCGGCCCTGCGACTGTCCTCGCGTGGTTGAGGTCATGCGCCAGCTGCTGATAGAGAATCTCATTGACGAGGGAGCTCTTTCCGGATCCGGATACACCGGTCACCACTGTAAAAACGCCAAGCGGGAAGCGCACGTCGATGTTCTTCAGATTGTTCATGGCGGCGCCGTGCACCGTGAGCCACCCTGTCGGCTTCCTTCTTGTCTCCGGCACGGCGATATAGCGCCGTCCTGCAAGGTAATCGCCTGTGATCGAGCGGGGACTGTTCATGATCTCCTCAGCTGTTCCGCAGGCGACGACCTCGCCGCCGTGGGATCCTGCGCCGGGGCCAATATCCACAATGTAGTCCGCCGCCCGCATCGTATCCTCATCGTGCTCCACAACAATGACAGTGTTCCACATATCGCGCAGGTTCTTCAGCGTGCGCAGGAGCTTGTCGTTGTCTCTCTGATGGAGTCCTATACTGGGCTCATCAAGAATATAGCACACGCCGACAAGTCCCGAACCGATCTGCGTGGCGAGCCTGATGCGCTGTGCCTCGCCGCCGGAGAGCGTCGCCGTTGCCCGGGCCAGCGTCAGGTAATCGAGGCCGACATCGACAAGGAACTGCACGCGGTTGTTGATCTCCTTCAGAATCTGACTGCCGATGAAGCGCTGTGTATCGGTCAGCTGCAGATTTTTCAGGAACTGAAGAAGATCCCGGATCGGCATACACGTCATATCATAAATATTGATGCCGCCGACAGTCACGGCAAGAGATTCCTTCTTGAGACGCTTTCCCCCGCAGGCCTTGCAGGGACTGATGGTCATAAACGACTCATATTCCTGCCTCGTCCTCTCTCCGGACGTCTCTCTGTATCTGCGGTTAGTATTCGCAAGAAGCCCTTCCCAAGTGATGCGGTAGGCCGTCTCCCGCACGCTGTTCTGGCTCTTGTAATAGATGTCGAATTCATCCGGCGATCCATACATCAGAATGTTCTGCACCTTTTCAGGGAGATCCTTCCACGGCGTATCGAGACTGAAGCTGTACTTCTCAGAGAGGCCGACGAGAATGGCGTTGCTCCAGCTTCCAGGCTTCATACAGCTCTGCCAGCCGATCACTGCGATGGCGCCGTCATTGATGCTGAGCGTCTTGTCCGGAACAATGAGATCCGGATTGAATTCCATCTTATAGCCAATACCGGAGCACTCCGGGCAGGCGCCGAACGGATTGTTGAAGGAGAAGCTCCTCGGCTCGATCTCCGGAATACTGATGCCGCAGTCCGGGCACGCAAAATTCTGGGAGAACTGCAGGAGCTCTCCATTTACCACCTGCACCTGGGCGAGACCGTCTGCCAGCTGCAGGGCATTTTCCAGGGAGTCCGTGAGGCGCCTCTGCATGCCGTCCCTTACGATCAGGCGGTCTACGACGATTTCAATGCTGTGCTTGATGTTCTTGTCGAGTGCAATGTCCTCACCGGAGAGATCATACTGGCTGCCGTCGATGCGCACGCGCACATAGCCCGCGCGGCGGGCCCGGTCGAGAACCTTTTCGTGTCTTCCCTTTTTGCCGCGCACAACCGGTGAGAGAACCAGAATCTTCGTTCCCTCCGGAAGCTTTGTGATCTGATCCACCATCTGATCCACGGTCTGTTTGGAGATCTCGCGGCCGCAGTTCGGGCAGTGCGGCGTTCCGATTCTCGCATACAGAAGACGAAAATAATCATAAATTTCCGTAACTGTTCCCACAGTGGATCTGGGATTTCTGTTCGTGGATTTCTGATCAATAGAAATGGCAGGGGAGAGACCTTCTATATTTTCCACATCGGGTTTCTCCATCTGCCCGAGAAACTGCCGCGCGTAAGAGGAGAGAGACTCCATGTAGCGCCTCTGTCCCTCTGCGTAAATCGTATCAAACGCGAGGGAGCTCTTGCCGGAGCCGGACAGTCCGGTGAGCACAACGAGCTCATTTCTTGGGATATCCACACTGATATTCTTCAGATTGTGTTCCTTCGCTCCCCGGATCCGGATACAGTCATCCTTGTGAATCATCTTTCTTCGGTCCGCATCGAGCGCCCTCTGGCCCTGTGCCTTTTCTTCAGCGGCTTCCAATGCCGGCCAGTAGTCCGGCTTTTTCATCTTTACTGCCATATTATTTAGTACCTTCCATATGCTTCTTCAGATCGAGCAGCTGATCGCGCAGCTGCGCTGCCGCTTCGAAATTGAGCTCCGCGGCTGCCTTCTTCATTTCTTTCTCCACCTTTGCCGCGAGTTTCTTCAATTCATCCTGTGACATCGACTCCGGATCCTTCTCAAAGCGCACCTGCTCATCGGCCACCTCTTTGGAAACAGAGATCAGATCGCGCACTGCCTTGTGGATCGTCTGCGGTGTGATGTGATGCTCCTCATTGTACTGCTGCTGGATCTTACGTCTTCTCCTCGTCTCGTCAATAGCCTTCCGCATGGAATCCGTGATAGTATCCGCATACATAATGACGTGGCCGTCTGCATTGCGTGCAGCCCGACCGATCGTCTGGATCAGGGAAGTTTCCGAGCGCAGGAATCCCTCCTTGTCCGCATCAAGAATAGCCACCAGGGCAATCTCAGGGATATCCAATCCCTCTCTGAGCAGATTGATGCCGACCAGCACGTCAAAGACATCCAGCCGCATATCCCGGATAATCTGCGTTCTCTCCAATGTATCGATGTCGGAATGAAGATATTTTACACGGATGCCGGCCTCCGCCAGATAGTCTGTCAGATCCTCCGCCATCTTCTTCGTCAGCGTCGTGACGAGAACCTTGTTCTTTTTCTTTGTCTCTTTTCGGATCTCGCTGATGAGATCATCGATCTGTCCTTCTACGGGGCGCACTTCAATGGCCGGATCGAGAAGGCCGGTCGGACGAATGAGCTGCTCTGCGCGAAGGAGCTCATGCTCCTCCTCGTAGGGCCCCGGCGTCGCCGAACAGAACAGCATCTGGTCGATCTTCTGCTCAAATTCTTCGAACTTCAGCGGTCTGTTGTCCAGCGCTGAGGGCAGACGGAATCCATAGTCAACAAGTGTCTGCTTGCGGCTCCGGTCGCCGTTGTACATGGCGCCGATCTGCGGAATTGTCATATGGGACTCATCTACAATGATGAGATAATCCTTCGGGAAGAAGTCCATCAGCGTCATCGGCTCGGCGCCGGGCGGTGCGAAATTGAGCTGGCGCGAGTAGTTTTCAATGCCCGAACAAAAGCCCGTCTCCCGCATCATCTCGATGTCAAAATTCGTGCGCTCCGAAATCCTCTGCGCCTCCAGGAGCTTGTCCTCGCCCTTGAAGTAGCGCACCCTCTCCTCGAGCTCCTTCTCGATATTGTCGCAGGCCTTGTTGATCTTCTCCTGCGGCACGACATAGTGCGATGCCGGGTAGATCATGACATGCGTCAGATCGGCGTGGACGCGGCCGTTGATCGCCTCGACCTCGCTGATCCTGTCGATCTCATCGCCGAAGAACTCAACACGGATCAGATATTCACTCCCCTGCGCAGGGAAAATCTCGAGCGTATCTCCGTGCACACGGAAATTGCAGCGCTCCAGCACCTGATCATTTCTCTTGTACTGAATGGCGATAAGCTCCTGGATGACTTCATCCCGGTCCTTCTGCATGCCGGGGCGGAGCGAGATAGACATTCCTTTGAATTCATCCGGGCTGCCGAGGCCATAGATGCAGGAGACGGAGGCCACAACGATGACATCCCGTCTCTCCGACAGGGAAGCTGTCGCGGATAGGCGCAGCTTATCTATCTCGTCGTTGATGGCGGAGTCCTTCGCAATATAAGTGTCAGTCTGGGGCACATACGCCTCGGGCTGGTAGTAGTCGTAATACGACACAAAGTATTCCACGGCGTTCTCCGGGAAGAACTCCTTCATCTCACTGTAGAGCTGCCCCGCGAGGGTCTTGTTGTGTGAAATAATCAGCGTCGGCTTATTCAGCGCAGCGATGACATTCGCCATGGTGAAGGTCTTGCCGGAACCTGTCACGCCCTTGAGCGTCTCGAACTGGTTGCCCTGGCGGAAGCCCTCCACCAGTTCCTTTATGGCTTCGGGCTGGTCGCCCGTCGGTTTGTATTCAGAGTGCAGTACAAAATGATCCATGAATTATCCCGTCTGGAAAATATAACAACAATACGCAGAAGCCTGCGAGGCGGCACATAGTGTACCACCGCGCAGGCGCAATTGCAAACATTTGTTCGTTTTGATGTGAACCCTGGCATGAATCCGTCACTGCTCAATAGGGATAACAGCCAAAGCCTGTGGATCACTGCTGCGGGCGGGGCGTTCCGCAGTTCGTGCAGAAATTCCCTGTATTCTTTGTCCCGCACTGCGGACAGAACCACGAAGCCGGTGCCGCCGGTTTTGCCGTGCCGCAGTTCGGGCAGAAGTTTCCAGTGTTGACGCTGCCGCACTTGGGGCACTTCCAGCTGCCTGAGACAGATCCCTCTCCGGCAGAACCTGAAGCTGCCGCCTGCTGTGCCTGCTCCTGCGCGCCCATGCGGTAGAGCTCCTGCGCGTTGACACCGCCTGCCTGGTTCGCCATGTTCATGCCGGCGAAGGCCATGAACGGCCCGGCGTTTTTGTTCTTTGCGGCCTCCTTCATCGCCTCCGCCTGCGCTGCTGTGAGCGTAGCCGCAGCCATCGACGGACTGCGCAGAACAGCACTCGCCTGCAGATTCTTGATCCGCTCCTCATCCTCAGCAGATGCCTTGAGGGAACTGATGCCAAAGGAAGTGATGACGATGCCGTAAACCTTGCCCCATTTGTCGGAGAGAATGCGGTTTAACTGATCCGCCATGTCAGAAGCGTGTGCGGGCACCTCGCTGTAGCGCACGCCCTGCGCCGAAATAGCTGCAAACGCAGGCTGCAGCGCTGTAAGGAGCTCCGAGCGCAGCTGTGACTCTATGCGGTCCCTCGTATAATCCTCTGTGATGTTGCCGCAGACGTTGCGGTAGAACAGAATGGGGTCCTGGAGTCTGTAAGCATACTCGCCATAGCAGGACACTGCAATGTCAATATCCAGTCCGATGTTCCTGTCCACGATGCGGAAAGGAACAGGATTGGCGGTCCCATACTTGTTGCCGATGATCTCCTTTGTGTTGAGATAGTAGACTCTCTGGTCTGTGGCCGTGTCGCCGCCAAAGGTCACTCTCTTCTTCCACATCTCGAAGCTGCCGGCAATTCCCTTCCCCAGTCCTCCATAGAACACCGTCGGTGCCGTCTGGTTGTTGAAAACATATTCGCCCGGCTCAGCGCAGACCTCGACGATCCTGCCCTGCTCGGCGATGATCATGCACTGGCCGTCGGCAACGGCGACAATAGAACCATTGGTGATCAGATTGTCCGACCCCCTGGTGTTCCCGTTGTTTTTGCCCTGGCGCTTTTTCCCTTTTACAGCGAGGGTGTTCTCATCCAGTGCATCGCAGTAAAAATACTCCCGCCACTGGTCCGCCAGTACACTTCCCAATGCGCTGCCTGCCGCGCGCAGTAATCCCATATCTTCCTCCTTATGCCGCGTGCTTTGCGGCATTTCTTGCAGTCAGTGGTCAGTCGGTTCCCGCTTCCTTCTTTTCCTTCTCCTGCTCCTCTGTCACAAGAACAGCGCGGTCGATCGATGCATTCGGATCCACAACAGTTACCAGTCCCGCCTCCTTGATGATATCGAGCGCCTTCTGTCTGTCGCTCTCCCTCACCTCGATGAAGTAGATATCATGGTCGATCTTGCCGTGTCCGCCGAAATCTCTCGGATCGAGCTTGGCAGCGCACCCTCCCGCCTGTACGACATCATTGGAGTAATGTGCCGCGCGCACGCCCTTCAGACCCGCGTTTTTCAGTGCGTTTCTGATCTGCTCCCATGTCTCTCTGTCTTTCTTCTTATATATGGTTACCTTTTTCTCGAATAATTCCTTTAGTCCCATCTTTCACCTCACCTGATGATTTCCCTCTGAGACGCAATCCGCGCAGGCGGTTTCGCCGAAGGGAATTCGCAGCCGCTGACACATCGCGTCATCGATTGCTGTATGAATGATCATGCGTCGGCATGGTCTTTCGCACTTTTCTTTTCCTTGTGCACCCAGACATCACTGCGGACGACTTCGAGTTTATTATAGGGAATCTCAATTCCCTCCTCTGTGAAGCGCCGAATGATTTCTGCCAGGCAGTCAGAACATGCTCCCGGATTATCCGCGTACTGCTTCGTTGTCACAAGCGCCCGCAGCAAAATGCCTGACTCCGCTGCCTCCTTGCACAGAACACTCACGCCGCCGTTCAGATCGTAGTAAGCCGGATGATGTTCGATAACTTCCTTCATGATCTGCATGGCCTTCTGCAGATCAGCTTCATATGCCACCTCAATCTCTATTGGATAGGAGAAGCCCGCCGAATTCGTGTAATTGATGATCTTCGCCGAGGCGGCCATGGAATTCGGAATGTAAATGTGTTCATTCAGGTAAGTCCGGATTTCCACGTGTCTCAGCGTGATGTCCTCAACAAAGCCGGGGTCTGCGTCTCCTATCTTTACCCTGTCGCCGATACTGAACGGCTTGGATTCGCCGATCGACATGGCGATGCCGGAAAAGACATTGCCCAGCGTCTCCTGTGCTGCAAGGCCGAGAACAACGCCGGCGACGGATGTCGTCGCAATAACTGTCTCCCAGGTCTTCTTGAACGCCGGGATATTGTGCAGGGCCGTAAAAGCGCCGACCGCCCACACAGCCGCGATCAGAATGGACCTGAGTACAACAAAAGCCGGATTGCCCTTCAGATGAAGGCGGTCCTGCTGCTCCAGGCGCGCGAAGAAGCTGCGCATGTATTTTGTGATCACCCAGGCGATCAGAAAGGGCAGCGCTATGGCCGCCGCCTCTCCCACCACCCGAATCATGTCAGTTGCTGTCAAACAAGCCTCCCGGTTATCCATCGGACATGATGGCTGCTTCTTTTCTCTGTCAGGACAGCACCCCTGCACTCTCATGCAGACAGTCACAAGCCCTCCGGTGCTGTGGCATTGCTGACGATCTGCCTGATCAGTATTCTCATGCAGACAGCTACAAGTCCTCAGCAATACAGGTATGGCAAATCCACATGCAGGTATGTCCTGTCTGCTGAAAAGGAGCAGGTGCACATTGCATCTGCTCCTTATTATCCTACATCTGTGATACCGGTGTCAAAAATTCTTAAGCATCATTCCTTGACGCCGCCAAGTGCGATACCGCCTACGATATTCTTCGACAGCAGCAGGTAGACAATGATGACCGGGAAGATTGAGAAGGCAATCGTCATATAAACGACGCCCATATCAAACTTCAGGAAGTCCGCGCCTCGAAGCTCTGCAATCAGGACAGGCAGTGTCTTCATCTTCTCGTTCTTCAGAACAAGAGAAGGAATGAAGTAGTTGTTCCAGTTTGCTACAAAAGTAAAGATTGCCTGCACAGCGACTGCCGGCCTCATGAGCGGCAGCACGATCGCATTGAAAATATGGAACTCGCCCGCGCCGTCAATCCTCGCCGCCTCAACCAGAGACAGGGAGAGGACGGAGTCCATGTACTGCTTGAGGTAGAAGAACGTCGCCGGTGCAGCAATAGCGGGAAAAATAAGCGGAATGTAGTTGTTCATCAGATTCATTCTGGTGATCAGACGGATAAAGCCGAGAGCCGTAACCTGCGTCGGTATCATCATGACGGCCAGAATAAAGGTGTACGCAAACTTTCTGAACCTGAATCTGTACGCGTGGATGGCGTAAGCCGTCATCGTGGAAAAATACGTGCACAGCAGCGCACTCAGGCCTGCAACGATCAGCGAGTTGAGCATGCCTCTCGCAATAGGCTGTGTGCTGTGAAGCATCTTCACGAAGTTCTTTACTGCATAATGGCTCGGCAGCGGTGTGAATCCTCTGCTCAGCTCTGCGTGCGATCTCGTCGCATTGATAAAGAGAATATAAAACCATACAAGGCACAGAAAGGAGAGCAGGATCAGCACAATATAAGATACGATGCGTCTTCCCTGAACACCGGCTGCGGATTTTGTTTTTTTCATCTCTGTACTCCTCCCCTCTTACCTGTCTGTGTCCGTCTTCGTCAGTCTGAAAACAATCAGACTCAGAACACCTGTGATGATAAAGAGCAGAACAGAGAGTGCGCCGGCCATGCCGTAGTTCTTGCTGTACAGATGCTTGTTCAGCCACATGATCATCGTCATTGTCGTTCTCGCCGGATCACCGGTTCCGTTTGTCAGGATCTGCGGAACATCAAACATCTGCAGGCCGCCGATGAGAGAGGTGATGATCACATAGACAAGAATCGGCCGCAGGAGCGGCAGCGTTATTCTGAAAAAGATCTGGTTCGGCGTCGCGCCGTCCACCTCGGCTGCCTCAAAGAGGGACTGGTCAATGCCCAGCATACCGGCCATCAGCAGGATGGTGGTGTTGCCAAACCACATGACGAAGTTCATAAAGCCGACGAGGCATCTCGAGGCCGCAACATGGGAGAAGAACTTGTACGGCGTCGAAATGAGGCCGAGCTGCATCAGAATGGAATTGGCCGGACCATTGTCGGAAAACAAAGTGAAGAACAGCATGGCAAACGCAGATGCCATGATCAGGTTCGGCAGATAGATGACAGTCTTGAAGAAGCGCTGCCCCTTAAGCCGCAGGGACGGATCCGTAAACCACGCCGCAAGAAGAAGTGAAATGATGATCTGCGGAATAAAGCCGATCAGCCACATGATCATTGTGTTCTTTGCGTACTGCCAGAGATCACCGCTGGAGAGGATCTTGACATAGTTGGCCAAGCCAATGAAATTCGGTCCAATCTGCTTGAGACCTGATCTGTAGTTCTCAAAGAAGCTCTGCGTCACCGTATCGATCAGCGGGATCAGCTGGAAAATAACGTAGGCCGCGGTAAACGGGATCAGAAAATAATACCCCCATCGGTTGTACCGCACAACCTTGCTGCTCTTTCCTCCATTTGCCATATAATACTCCCCTCTCTGCGCCTGCCCGCAGTAAATCAATAATGTGCAGATACCTGCGATCGCTGATCTGGCAGTGCCTTCAGCGCTCTTTACCGGACAGACGGCTCCGCCTCCTCAGGCACAGCCGTCTCTCCGCTGAAGTGAGCTGTAAAAAGTGCCTGCCCGCCAAGGCGGGCAGGCACCTGATCATCTGGAACTTATGTATCGCTCTGTTCTTCTGAATAATCAGCGTTTCGAAAAGTTCTCTCAGTCTGTTGTGACATCAGGATACTTCTCAGTGATGGCCTTGTTGAATGCTGCAAGAGCGTCATCATAGGTCTTGTAGCTGCCGTCGAAGTAGCCCTTCATAGCAGTCTGGAATTCCTCGTTGCAGCCCTGATCATAGTCGGAAATGTTGGACATATCGACATTGTCGGCGCCCTCAGCCAGCATAGCGTAAGGGTTCTCGCCGCCAAGTAATGCCAGGTTGCCGGAATCGTCGGAAGCAAGCTCCTTCAGGACGGTCTTGTTGTTGACACAGTCGGAATCCTTCTGGGCGATCTCCTTCATGATATCAGGATCTGTGGTGATCTTCAGCATAATATCCTTGACCAGTGTCGGGTTGTCCGTTCCGGTTGCAGCTGCGATCCATGTGCCGCCCCAATAGTAGGCCTGCGGTCCTTTTACATAGCCCCAGCCGCCCTTGGCTGCGATGGAATTGGCATCATCTGCTGCGAGACAGAAGTTGAAGAACCATGCAGGTCCGAAATAGCAGAATACCTTGCCGTCCGGATACTTGCCCTTAGCCCAGTCATCGCCCCAGAGCTCGTATGTATTCTCCTCGCCCTTGTCTGCAAGAGCCTTGGAGTCATCAGCCCACTTCTTGATGTTGTCGTCTACAACGACCTTGCCGTCCTGAACCCACGGTCCGGATACGTTGTTGGAATATACACGGTATGTGTCGTTTACAGAGCACATCGTGTATCCCTTTGCCTTCATCTTCTCAGCAAGAGAATTGAATTTGTCCCAGTCAGAAACGGCATCCTGCACCTTGTCCGGATCATCTGTTCCAAGAACGTCCTTTGCAGCCTGGCGGTTGTAGATAAGTCCGGCAGATGCTGCCTGCCATGAAAGACCCTTCAGGTTGCCGTTCTCATCCTTAACGATATCCTTTGTGTACTGATACTGATCAGCGATCTGGTCATCTGTGATGCCCAGATCCGCGATGTTCATCGTAACGTCACTGTTGACGTACTTCTTAGCGTAATCGGCTTCCATGAGGAAGAGATCCGTCTTGTCGTCAGCACTTGCGGACTCGTTGTCCGGAAGGATGCTGTCGAGGTTGTTCTGATAAGCGTTGTCATCGGTAGGTGTGATGTGCCACTTCACAGTGACATCGCCGATTTTGCCGGTTGTGTCATCAACCTTCTCATATCCCGGATAGTGATCTGTGATTCTGCTCTGGAACTCTGTGTTCCAGCACTGGATGTTGAGAACCTTGCCCTCATCTGCAGAAGCTGCCGATGTGTCAGCTGTAGCCTCAGTATCTGCAGCAGCAGCCTGTGTATCTGCTGCGGCTGCCTGCGTGCTGTCAGAGGATGCCTGTGTGCTGGCTGCCCCGCCTGAAGAAGAACCGCACCCTGCAAGAACGCTTGCCACCATAGTGGAAGCCATCATAATACTGACTAACTTTTTCTTCATATTGCCTTCCCTCCGTTACATTATTAGGGACCTGTACCCGCCATTGGATGTCCCCATGTCCCTTAAACGTTTTCGTAATTCTTTTATAACGCAATTTTACTTAGAAAGCAAGTCAGTTTTTACGTTTATTGTGCAGATTACATGTTTTTGTCGTATCTTGACAAGTTCCTGAGGTGATATTTATGCACTATTTTTGTTTTTTGTTGGATAATTTTAGATGCACGCCAAAAATTTAATCAATCGTTTTCGCCGGTCATTTCGCTCTTCAGCTCCTTCAGCGCCGCATTCAGCTGTGTATCAGTGCCGTCCCTGCGGTAAGCGTCCTCATCCAGTTCAACCTTGATATCCGGCGTAATGCCGACCTTGTTGATATCATGGCCGCTGCGCGTGTAGTAATGAGCAACCGTCAGCTTGACTGCCGTCCCGTCGTGCAGGTCATATACAGTCTGGACAATGCCCTTGCCATACGTCTGGGTCCCGATAATTTTGCCAACGCCCGAATCCTGAATGGCGCCGGAGAGAATCTCGGAGGCGCTCGCGGAATTTCCGTTCACAAGAACTGCGAGCGGAATTTTGATGGTGTGTTTTCCATCGGATGTGTAGTCTGTGCGCTTTCCGTTCTTGTCCTCCATATAGAAAACAAGACCCTTCGGAATGAGATCTCCCGCAATCTCCGTCACTGTTTTCACATTTCCTCCGGGATTTCCGCGCAGATCCAGCACAAGAGCTTTGATGTTCTTGCTGTAGAGGTCCTCCAGATTCTCAGCGAACTGGTCCGCGGTCACGTCCTCAAACTCCGCTATGGAGATGTAGCCAATGCCTGCATCCTCATCCACAATCTTAGAGGCCACCGTCGGCGAATTCACCTCATCCCTTGTCACTTTGATGTTCAGGTTTTCCGCCTCACCGGAGCGCACAACCGTCAGCTCCACTGTTGTTCCTTTGTCTCCCCTGACCTTGCTCACCACATCGTCGAGGGACATGCCCTGCGTGAGTGTCCCGTCAATTTTGTAAATGATATCGCCGTCCTTGAGCCCCGCCTTCTCAGCGGGTGAATCGCTCATCACCTTGCTGATCACGGGCAGCTGGGTCTGCTCATCCACCCCCAGATAGGCGCCGATGCCGTAATACACGCCGGAGAGCTGCTGGTTGAGCTCCTTGACTTCATCCGCCGTGTAATAGACAGAGTAGGGATCTCCCAGGGAATCCAGAAGACCTTTATAAAGCCCGTCCTCCTTCTGCTCCTTTGTCACGCTGGCGGAGTCGTAATAGTACTTGTCTATGGCATCCTCGAGGCTCTCGAGCTTGGCAGCGGATTCACTGTTGACCGCCGAATTGTCTGTGCTGCGCACTGTGACAAGACTGATGCCCATATACTGCAGAATGAGTGCTGCTGCCAGCGAGACCGCTATGCCGGAAGCCAGCCCGGCAGCAAAGAACCGTCCCCTGCCTCGCCCCTTTCCGCTTGTTTGCCCGGCTGCTCTTACGGAGCCGCCGTTCAGCGGCGCATTTGCTCCGCCGGCTGCAGAATTGCCTGCTGCAGTCATATTGTCGTCATCCCTGTTCTGTGTATTCTGCTCAGACATAATCAGTTTCTCCTCTGATGAAAGTGAAAACAGCTGGCAGAGGATCTGTTCGTTCCCCCGCCAGCCGCTGAGATCTGTTCTCACATGTCAATGCCCCAGATAATTCCACGGGCTCACATACGAGCCGTTCAGGCGGACAGAGAAGTGCAGGTGCGGCCCCGTGGAAGCGCCCGTGCTGCCGACTGCCGCGATCTGCGTGCCCGCAGTTACCTCCTGCCCTGTCGATACATAAAGAGCGGACGCATGCATATAAACTGTATAGAGGCCGCCGCCGTGATCGATCATGACATAGTTGCCCATGGATGAATCATAGGAAGCCGCCACAACCGTCCCGTCCGCCGCCGCAAGAATGGGGCTTCCGTACGGAGCCGCCATGTCAAGTCCGCTGTGGAATCGGACGACACCGTAAATCGGGTGTACGCGGTTGCCGAAGTCGGACGTGATCTCTGTATAAGAAGGTGCAGGCCAGGTAAAGACGCCGCCCGTGTAATGCTTTGCATTGGCCGCCGCTTCCTGCGCGGCCAGTGTCTTTTTGTCATTGGCAACCTGCTGCTCAAGTGCCGCAATCGTGGCATCCTGCTGCGCGACCTGTGCCTCGTACTCCTGAATGGACTGCTCCTTGCTGCTGATATCTCCCTCAATTCCCTGAATCTGCGTGTTCTTCTCCGCGATCAGGGACTCCATATTCGACTCCTCCGTCTGGGCGGCAGATTTCGCCTCGTCCAGCGTCTTCTTGTCCTCTTCCAGCTCCTTTTTGGTGACCTTCACCATCTCCGTCTGCTCTTTATACTGCTCAAGGAGCTTCTGGTCATATTCGGAGAGCATCTCCACGTACGTCGCCTTGTTGAGCATATCCGCAAAGCTCCCGGACTGAAGAAGTGCTTCCAGATAGTACGTATTGCCCTTCTCATAAATGAAGCGGATCCGCTTCTTCATGATCTCATACTGCTCCTGCTGGATCTTCTGCGCCTCCTCAAGGTCCTTCTGTGCCTCCTCGATCTCATCCTCCTTATCCGAGATTTTCTTCTTCAGGTCGTCGATATTTTCCTGAATGGATGTCGCCTTTGCATCGAGCTGCGTCACATATTCCTTGAGGTTGGCCTTGGACGCCTCCAGGTCCTCCTTCATCTTCTTCAGATCGCTGATGCTGCTCTTGATCTGTTCACGCTCGCTCTTGCTGGCGTCAATCGAGTCCTGCTTCTTCTGGATGCTCTCCTTTGTCACCTCTTCTGCGGATACGGGTACGCTGCGCCCCAGAAGAAAGACTGCGGCAGGGAGAATGCAGATGCCAAAAAGCAGTGTGCAGATCTCTGCACACCGCCTTCTGACAATATCTGTTGTTCTGTCCCCAAACCTATTTTCAGACATGCAAATGTTTCCTGATCGTGAACATACTGCCGAGAAAGCCGATGCCTACACCCAGCGCCACAGAAATGGGAACAAGATCATGGAAAACAACTTTCACCGGAAGAAAGGACAGCAGGGAAGAGAGGATGGCAAACTTCCCGTTGACCAGCGCAATTACCTTGTGATAAAGATACCAGATCAGCGCAAGAGGGATAATCGAACCGATAAAGCCTATGATGACGCCCTCAAACACATACGGTGCCTGTACAAAGAAGTCGGTCGCGCCGATATATTTCATGATCGTGATCTCATCCTTGTGGCTGATGATGCCCGATGCCACCGTGTTGCTGATGAGAAAGAGAGATACCACAAAAAGAATGGCGATAATCGCCATGGAGATATAGCCGATGAGACTGTTCGCGCCGGAGAGCGTGTTGGCTGTGAGCTCTGACCGGTTCACCTCGCGCACGCCGTCTATTCCCTCGAGATACGACACCAGATCTGCCTGCTTGGAGACATCATTGAGATAAATCTCCAGGTTCTCCGATCCCTCGAGCGGATTCTCCGTAAAGCCGTCCGCATAATCACCCAGATAGTCCTTGCTGAATTCCTTCCAGGCTTCATCCGCGGAGACATATTTGACCTTAGATACCTCCGGCCTCTCCTCTACGGCAATCTTCAGCTGGTTGATCTGCTCCTCCGTGACGCCGTCCTTGAAGAAGACAGTCACAGAGACGTCCTTCTCCGCCGACTTCACCATGTGCTCAAAGTTGAGCACCACAGAAAAGAAGATGCCGAACAGAAAGAGACAGGAAGAAATGGTCGCAATAGAGGCAAGCGTGTAGCCCTTGTTGCGCCAGAGGTACTTAATGCCCTGCCAAAGTGTGTAGAAAAGCGTGCTGAACGCCCGATGTATGCCGCTGAAAATACTGTTGTTATTCCTCATACTCATACCCATCCGCGTCTACATCCTGGTAATCCGGCAGCTCATCATACCCCTCATAATAGGGATCTATCTCGCCGGAGTCGCTGATGATCTCGCCCTGCTTCATCTCCACGACCCTTTTATGCATGCGTGAAACAATGCCTCTGTCATGCGTGACAACAATAACTGTCGTTCCAAAGATCTCGTTGACACGCTCAATCAGCTGCATGATATCCCACGCCGTATCCGCATCCAGATTGCCGGTCGGCTCATCGGCCAGCAGAAGAAGCGGCTTGTTCACCAGCGCGCGGGCCAGCGCAACTCTCTGCTGCTCGCCGCCGGAGAGCTGCGTCACTTTTCTTTTATACTTGTCTGCAAGGCCCACCATATCAAGGGCGTCCAGAACGTTCTTTCGGATATCCTTTCCAGGCACCTGAATGATGCGCTGTGCAAAGGCCACATTTTCATAGACATTGCGGTCCCGGAGCAGTCTGAAATCCTGGAACACAATGCCGAGATTCCTTCTGAATTTCGGAATCTTGCCGTGACGGATCCGGTTGAGGTCATAGCCCAGAACATTGATCTCTCCTGATGTGGGCTTGAGCTCATGCATGATCATCTTAAGAAGCGTTGACTTGCCCGAGCCCGTCTCTCCAGTGATGAAAACAAATTCACCGTCGTGGACTTCAAAATCGGCATTGGTCACAGCCGGGGCCTCTCTGGAATACATTTTGCTCACATCCCGAAGTGATACGGCGATATGTTCGGCAAGAAGTTCTTCCGCTCTGTTACTCTGTGCCATAACCATCCTTTTCTATGACTACTGGTTTGTCTGTTCCATGTATTTCATGTAACGGACTACCATCAGTGCTATCTTGAATGTAATCGCATCCTCAAAGACGCGCAGGTCAAGGCCTGTGCTCTTCAGGAGCTTATCCAGGCGGTAGACCAGCGTGTTCCTGTGAATGAACAGCTGTCTCGACGTCTCCGAGACATTGAGATTGTTCTCGAAGAACTTATTGATCGTCGTCAGCGTCTCCTCATCGAATTCATCCGGACTCTTGTCTTTGAAAATCTCCTTGATGAACATCCTGCACAGCGGAATAGGCAGCTGATAGATAAGTCTCCCTATGCCCAGCTGGTCGTAGGCGATCACCTTGCGGTCCTCATAAAAGATCCGACTGACATCGAGTGCCATCTTGGCTTCCTTGTAGGAGTGGCTGAGATCCTTGAGCTCATTTACGACTGTGCCGAACGCAATCCTTGCCTGCACAATGCCCGCCTCCGAGAGAGCGCCGAGCACATTCTCAGCAAATGCCTCGATATCCTCTTCCTTGGCCGACAGAGACAGATCCCTTACGATGACGACGTTGTCCTCATCGACGGCGGTCACAAAATCAGGCGCACTGCTGCCGATGTATTCCTGCATGACTGCAAGGGCATCCCTCTCTCTCCCCGACGAATGCTCCGCCTCGATCAGGAGCACAACGCGGGGCGTATTGGCGCGGATGCGGAGCTTCTTGGCCTTCTCATAGATATCCACAAGGAGGAGATTGTCCAGAAGAAGGTTCTTCATGAAGCTGTCCTTGTCGTAATGCTCCTTGAAGGCGCCGACAAGACCCTGTACCTGGAATGCCGCCATCCGGCCGACAAGAAGAGAATTGTCGGACTCCCCGCGCACAACGACGATATATTCCAGCGATCTCTCGTCAAAAACCTTGAAGAACTGGAACGGACCGGCCGCCTGCGAGTCCGCAGGCGATTTCGCGAATTCCGGAATAGACCCGCCCGCCTCAGCGAATACCGGCGATGTGGACACAACCTCTCTCCCGTCTGCGTCCATGACGCACAGCTCAAGATGAGAAATATCCCTTATGCCGTCAATTGTGTTCTGTAATACCTGATTCGATACCATTCCCCACTCCCGTGACTAAGATGCAGCCCGCCTGTACATTATTCGTCTGTCCTAGGCAGACAGACGCCCCAATGCATCCATTTTAATCCACGATAAGTGAAAAATCCACTAAACCAGGTGATTTATCTTTGTCTATTTTCATCAAAATTGCTATGTACACGCATTCCGGCGCCTATAAGTGCATTTCTCCCGTGGTGCCGCGGATAACGCAGCCCGGAGGAATAAATCCAACAGGAGTCTCCGGATCAGCGAAGGCGGATCTCTCCGTCCGCAATTTCGATCTTTCTCTCTTTGAGAAGGCGTCCCACCGCCCGCTTGAACTCGTTCTTGCTCATCTGCATTCTGCTGCGGATGAGCGCGGGATCCGCCTTATCCGTGAAGTCGAGCGCACCGCCGGCCCTCTTCAGTTCCGCCAGAATTCTGTCGGCATCCGGCCCCATCTGGGCATAGGCATTCTCGCGAAGCGAGAGATCGAGCTTGCCGTCAGCGCGCACCTGCGTGATTCTTGCACGCACCTTTTCACCCACAGAGAGGTCTCTCACCAGCTCCTTCTTCGGAATCAGTGCAGAATAGATGTCATCCACTGCAACAAAGAGGCCGAAGTTGTCGCTGGTCTCGTAAACGGTGCCCTCCACTTCATCTCCCTTGCGGTAAGGGCTGTCCGTGCGCAGATACGGATAGACATTCATGGTCGCGCACAGCCGCTCACTCTTATCCAGATAGACAGCCACAAGGCACTTCTGCCCCTTCTGTACCCGCTGCCTCGGCTGCTCATGAAAGGGGAGGAGAAGATCCTTTTCCAGCCCCCAGTCAAGGAAGGCACCGACTCTGCCGACTTCCCGGACGGTGAGCCATCCCACCTCGTGCAGCATAAGAAGCGGCTTATGCACAGTTGCGATGATCCGGTCCTCTGAGTCCTTATACAGGAAAACATCGATCGAATCTCCGGGCTTTGCATTCTCCGGCACTTGTTTTCTCGGAAGAAGAACGTGCTCTCCATCTTCACCGTCTGCGGGGTCCCGCAGGAAGACGCCCATGGGGGCAGTCTTTTCAACAGTCAGTGTCTGTCTCTCTCCCAGTTTCAGCATAATTTCCTCTCTGCGCCGCGTTTTCTGCGGCATCTGCGGGAGAGGAGCCCGAATGGACGCTCTCCCGGGTCGAAACTTACTTCTTTATCTGTTCCCCGTGCTCACTCCCCTGAAGCTCTGTGACGCAATAGGGCTTTCCCCCGTCATCATCAAGCGTGATCACCGCACCGCCCTCCGTTCTGAAAATATGGGGATGTATCGTATCGCCCAGATGCGCCTGCTGCAGATACTCCACGCGGATCCTTGTGATCTGTACGCCCTCCGGCAGGAAGGAAGCCGCCGCGCGCACATACTGGACGTTGTTCACGTGGTTGTTGCTGTCGAGCATATTCTCCCCGACATAGATGTCCGCAAGGCTCTCTCCGGTTCCTTCGGGCACGGCAATCTTGCGGGGCGTGTATTCCATGTCGAACTTCGGGAACAGCTGATAGCGCTCCTTCATGATGTCCAGCACACGGACCGGGAACTGCTTCTTCATGTTGAACAGTGACCAGACCGAATTGGCCTGAACGATTCTCTTCCCCTCCGGCGTCTCAATCATGAAGTTTCGAAGACCTATAAATCCTTTGAAGGCATAGGGCGATGTGCCGATCACAATCTCATCGCCAAGATGCGGAAGAGATGAGAGATCGATCTGCCAGTAGTTGACGATCCATCCCATATCCTGGTCCTTCAGCCACTGAATGCCCAGGCCCAGATCCTCCGACTGAAAGGCCGAGCAGTCCTGCAGATAATCCATCAGGGCATCGATCCGCAGTCTCCCGTTGGGATCTGTCTCACTGTAGCGCACTCTGCTGCGAAAAGTATACATTGGTGCAGGTCCTTTCTGTGCCGTCACTGCGGATAAACAAGATGCTGCTCATCGATCCCGTACAGTGTATTGTCGAGGTATCTCTTGGCGAGCCACTTTGCCATGCCCAGGTTCTGGTCGAGATAGTTGCCGCAGTCACGGGGAGCAGCGCCGGGTACAGCGCCCTCAAAGTCGCGGATGAATTCAAACATTCTTGTGATCGGATCCACAACATCCTTTGAACTCAGATCTCCGGCAAAAAGAACATAGAATCCTGTGCGGCAGCCCATCGGTCCAAAATAGACCGTGCGGTCCTTCCACTCAGGATCGTTGCGCAGAAATGTCGCACCGAGATGCTCAATTGTATGCATCTCCGCCGTATTCATAACCGGCTCTCTGTTCGGCGCCGTCATGCGCAGATCAAATGTTGTAATCGTCTCCTTCCCGATTCTGTCCTTTCGGGAGACATAGATCCCGGGCTCCAGCTTCAGGTGATTGATTGTAAAGCTCGCAATTTTTTCCATTTTCCTGTCCTCCATGCCCTTTCCAGGAGCCATTTTCCGGTATGAAAAAAGCCTCCTGCGGTTGCAGAAGGCTAGCTGGGATAGTAGGATTCGAACCTACGAAATGACGGAGTCAGAGTCCGTTGCCTTACCGCTTGGCTATATCCCAAGATGATTCGCAGCGGTTGTCTCTCCGCTACAAGTCGATAGTATACGTCATGCCCGCGAACATTGCAAGCACTATTTTAAAATTTCTGTATTACGGTGCCAGCCGTGGAAAGAGATGCCCCGGGTGTGACCGCTGCGCATCGATTCGCTAACCTCCAGCTTGGCCTTCCGGGGCCGGCCCGAACTCGCCTCCCCGCCGATGCGGGGAGGCTTCAAACATACGGGCCTCAAAAGCGCGTTTCGGAAAACGCGCTTTTGTCCCCTACAGACCTTCGCTGTCGGTAACGCGAATCAGATTGCTCGCGTACACACCCGGGGCATTCTCTTCCCGCGGCAGGCGAGTTTCTATCTTCTCTTCCAGATACCCGGCACGAACAGCACGAGCATCGGATACAGCTCAAGTCTGCCGGCCAGCATATCGAACATCAGCACATATTTGGACAGAAGGCTGAGGCCATTGTAGTTGGCCATCGGCCCAACGCCCGCAAGACCGGGTCCGATATTGTTGAACGTCGCCGCCACAGCGGTGAAGTCCGTCAGAAGGTCCCATTTCGGATCGATCGTGAGTACAAAGACTGAACCCACGAAAATGAAAACAAAGACCGCCAGATAGACCAGAATGCTCTTCACCGTACACTTGTCTACGGCCTTCCCGTCAAAATCGATGGAGCAGACACTGTGCGGGTGAATATACTCCCTGATCTGCTGCTTTGCTGCCTTGGCCAGGATGACAATTCTCGACACCTTGATGCCGCCGCCCGTGGAGCCTGCGCAGGCGCCGATGAACATCAGAAGAACAAGAATGCCCCTTGAGAACTCCGGCCACTTGTCGAAGTCCACCGTGGAATAGCCCGTCGTCGTGATGATCGAACCTACCTGGAAGGCTGCGTGATGAAATGCCTTGAAGACGGAATCGAACATCGGTGCAATGTTGCCCGTGATGAGAAGAATGGCCACAGCAATGATGAGGAGGTACCAGCGCACCTCTTCCATGCGGAAGGCCTGTTTCTTGTCGCGACCCGTCAGATAGTAATAGGCATTGAAGTTGACGCCGAACAGGATCATGAACACCGTGATGATGCCCTGCTGCAGCATGGTATAGCTGCCGATACTGTCGTTCTTGATGCCGAAACCGCCGGTGCCCGCTGTGCCGAAGGAGAGGCAGAGGGCATCAAAGAAGGGCATGCGGGCGAGCAGAAGAAGAACAATCTGCACGATCGTCATGCCAAAATAAATGGTATACAGGATCTTCGCGCTCTCCCTGACCTTCGGCACGAGTTTTCCAAAGGTGGGGCCCGGGCTCTCCGCGCGCATCAGCTGCGCATTGTAGCCGCCGGTCATGGGCACAATGGCCAGCATGAAGACGATGACGCCCATGCCGCCCACCCAGTGCGTAAATGAGCGCCAGAAGAGCGATGCATGGCTTAAGCCCTCCACATTGTCAAGGATGCTCGCGCCCGTTGTCGTAAAGCCGGAAATCGTCTCAAAGAGCGCATTCGAGAATGAGGGGATATCCCCGTTGATGACGAACGGAAGCGCACCCATGATACTGATCAGGATCCAGCTGAGCGAGACGCTCACCAGCGCCTCCCGCGCATAGAACACGAATTTGGCCGGTTTCTTCCACATCATGACGGATCCGAGAACAAACGTCACGACCGCCATGATGAAAAAGGACAGTGCCTGGTGCTCCCCGTACATAAGTCCCACAAATGCAGGCAGGAGCATAAGCGCTCCTTCCACTCTCAGCACCATTCCAAGAATATACACTACGATGTGATAATGCATTGCAACAGCTCCGGCCGCAGGATGCCTGCGGCCCTAATCTCCTCACTCCAGAATGTCGCGGATATCTCCGAATCCCTTATGCGTCGTCACGACGATGACGCTGTCTCCAACCTCTATGGTCGTCTGGCCGTTGGGCAGGATCGTCTTTCCTCTGCGTATGATGCAGGCCACGAGCACGCCCTTCTTCGTGTGCAGGGCAGAGAGAGGAATGCCGGCAACAGGAGCATCCTTCTGGATGATGAATTCCAGCGCCTCAACTTTATTTTCCACAATGTTGTAGAGCGTCTCAACATTGCTCCCGATCGAGTTCTGCATCGCGCGCACATAGCGGACGATGGATTCCGCAGTGATGTTCTTCGGATGGATCATGCTGCCGAGATTGAACTGGCTGATGACCTCATCGATCGAGATGCGGTTTGTCTTTGTGATGCACTTGAGATGACTGTTGACCTCGCGCGCATAGAGGGAGAGGAAAATATTCTCCTCATCGATGCCGGTGAGTGTGACAAACGACTCCGCCATCTCCACGCCCTCCTCCTTAAGGAGGTCTTGGTTTGTGCCGTCCCCATTGATGATGACGGCTTCAGGGAGAAGCTCGCTCAGCTCCTCGCATCTCGCCCTGTCCTTCTCGATGATCTTGACGTCGATTCCGTACTTGATCAGCTCCTTCGCGAGGTAATAGGCGATCTTGCCGCCGCCTACAATCATCGTGTCATGCACTCTGTGAATGTCCACGCCTATCTTGCTGAAGAAGTTCCTTGCATGCATGGGGGACGCGATGATGCTGATCATATCGCCTCCCTGCAGCACGAAGCTCCCGTCGGGAATCATGGCCTTGTCGCCTCTCTCCACAACGCACACAAGAACCTCGGACTGTACCTTCTTGGGGATGTCCATCAGCTTGCATTCATTGAGCACAGAGTTCTGCGGAATGACGAACTGCAGCAGTTCCACTCTCCCCTTTGCAAATGTGTCGATCTTGATCGCAGAAGGAAAGCGAAGGAGTCTTGAGATCTCCATGGCCGCCGCATACTCGGGGTTGACCGTCATCGACAGGCCCAGCTCATCCTGAATGTAGCCGATCTCCTGACTGTAGAGCGGATTGCGCACACGCGCAATTGTGCTGCAGTTGCCCGCTTTCTTGGCAAAGAGACAGCTGAGGAGGTTGAGCTCATCGAGGTCTGTCACCGCGATGAACAGATTGGCCTCCTCGATGCCGGCCTCTTTCAGCGTGGACCAGCTCGCCGCATTGCCGACGACGCCCATAACGTCATAGTTGTCCGTCATGTCCGACACCACCTGTGCATCAATATCGATGACAGAGATGTCGTGATTCTCACGGCTTAATCTCTCTACAATAGTGTGGCCGACTTTTCCGCAGCCAGCAACGATAATCCGCATTTTACTTTTCAATCCCCTTTAAATAGTTTTGATGCAGGCTCCCGGCAGCCGCAGTGCATCCTGCCGGGAGTTCCAAAGCCATACAGAGTTCTCCTTCCGGCCTCTGCTGTTACAGCTCGAACATGAGATCCTCATAGGTCGGGAACGGCCATGCTGCCTTGTCCACATTCTCCTCAAGGACATCGCACGGTGTGCGCAGCGCTGCCATGGCGGGCTTTATCTCGTCCTTATAGAAGAATGCCTTCTCCTTCTCATCTGTGATGGCGTTTGCCTTGTTTTCCAGATCCCGCAGATGATCCAGCGCCGTCTGCGCCTCATCGATCCTGTCGGCAATGCCCTGAAGCCGTTCCGTCTCCGCGTGGATCACGGCGCCTGCCTTCTGCACGGAAATGATGGTATCCGCGAGATCCCTCTCATAGTGCATGCACGCGGGCAGAATCTCCTTGGCCGCCATGTCGATCATCGTGAGCGCCTCGATATTGATCGTCTTGGCATAGGTCTCATAAATGATCTCTTTTCTCGACTCGAGCTCCTTGCGTGTGAAGATGCCGAAGCGCTCGAACAAATCGATGCTCTTCTCATTTGTGAGCGCATCCGCCGCCTCGATCATGCTGGGGATATTCGGAAGGCCTCTTCTTTCGGCCTCCTTTACCCAGTCCTCCGAGTAGCCGTTTCCATCAAAAATAATCCTCTGGTGCTCCGTCAGATTCTCCTTGATGAGATCATGGACGGCGAGCTCGAAGTTGTCCGCCTTCTCGAGCACATCCGCCGCGTCGCTGAACGCCTCGGCGACGATCGCATTGAGCGTCGTCGTGGAACCGGCCATGGAGTCGGACGAGCCCACCATGCGGAACTCGAACTTATTGCCTGTAAAGGCAAACGGTGACGTCCTGTTGCGGTCCGTCGCATCCTTTGTGATATCAGGCAGGGTAGAAACGCCTGTCTTCAGAACGCCTCCCTCGAGGTGTCTCTTTGCGATGCCGGTCTCGATGAGCTGGCGCACCACATCCTCGAGCTGCTCGCCGAGGAAGATGGACACAATGGCCGGCGGCGCCTCGTTGGCGCCAAGGCGAAGATCGTTGCCCACATCCGCGGCGCTCTGGCGAAGAAGGTCCGCATGCACGTCCACTGCCTTCACAATGCAGGAGAGGATCAGAAGAAAGCGCACATTCCTCTCCGGCGAATCACCGGGATCGAGAAGATTGATGCCGGTATCCGTTGTGAGGGACCAGTTGTTGTGCTTGCCGGAGCCGTTTACGCCTGCAAAGGGCTTCTCATGCAGAAGGCAGCGCATGTTGTGGTGGTCGGCGACGCGCTTCATGGCCTCCATCACCAGCTGGTTATGATCCGTCGCAAGATTTGCCGTCTCGTAGACGGGCGCGAGCTCGTGCTGCCCGGGCGCGACCTCGTTGTGCTGAGTCTTCGCAGGGACGCCGAGCTTCCACAGCTCGACGTTCAGGTCCTTCATGAACTCGCCGACTCTCTCTCTGATGACGCCGAAGTAGTGATCCTCCATCTCCTGTCCCTTGGGCGCAGGTGCGCCAAAGAGCGTTCTTCCGCAGAAAATGAGATCCGGCCTCTTCAGGTATTTGGCCTTATCCACGAGAAAATACTCCTGCTCCGCGCCCGTCGACGTATAGACATGCTGGGCCGTTGTATCACCAAAGAGGCGAAGGATCCGCAGTGCCTGCGTGTTGATGACTTCCATTGAGCGAAGAAGAGGTGTCTTCTTGTCCAGGGCTTCTCCTGTGTACGAGCAGAACGCCGTCGGGATGCAGAGTGTGACGCCTGTGCCCGACTCCTTCAGAAAGGCCGGTGAGGTCACATCCCACGCCGTGTAGCCCCTCGCCTCAAACGTCGAGCGAAGGCCGCCCGAAGGGAAGGAGGAGGCATCCGGCTCGCCTTTGATCAGGTCCTTGCCCGTAAATGCCGTCACCATGTGCCCCTCATCGTCAGGAGCAGAGATAAACGCATCGTGCTTCTCCGCCGTGATCCCTGTCAGCGGCTGGAACCAGTGCGTGTAGTGTGTCGCCCCGTTCTCCATCGCCCAGTCCTTCATGGCCTTGGCGACGACATCCGCCTCAGCGAGCGAGAGCTCCCCGCCGTGCAGAATAATGTCCCGCACACTCTTGAAAACACTCTTCGGGAGACGTTCCTTCATCTTGCTGATCGTAAAGACATTCTTACCGAACAGCTCCTCGAGCCTGATCGTATCGCCCATATTCTCTCCTTTGTTCCTTCGCGCTGTGCGGATTTTTTACATGCATCCGCATCATACCCCGGCCCCTCGCATCGGCAGCACAGAGAAGTGCTCACGCACTGTCATAGATCTGCCGGCAGCATCGGTGCCCGCCTCATTACTCCTTCGCGCTGTGCGGATTTTTTACATGCATCCGCATCATACCCCGGCCCCTCGCATCGGCAGCACAGAGAAGTGCTCACGCACTGTCATAGATCTGCCGGCAGCATCGGTGCCCGCCTCATTACTCCCTGGGTCCCAGCATCCGCAGGATATCCCCCTTCTGCGCCTGCTGATCCAGTGTGACATACAGCTCCTGCTGCGGATGGGGAGCACTCGGCATCTGTGCGCCCTCCGCATCCCGGATGTGCAGGACCTTTGTCTTCACATCGCGGCCGTCCGGCTTCATGATCTCGATCTCATCGCCGACGCTGAACTTGTTGCGCTGCGTGATGCGGACCGCTCCGTCTTCGCGGATATCTTCCGCGATGCCAAGCCAGATCGCCTCGCTGACATACGTGTTGCTGTCGTAGACCATCGACTCCTCGGTGGGTTTCCCGTAGTAAAAGCCGGTCGTGAACCTCCGGTACGTACACTTTCTGATCTCATCCTCATACCAGGGGAGATTTTTCTGATAGAGCTCCGGGCTCTTCAGATAGTCATCGATGGCCTTCCGATATGTCCTCGCTACGGTGGCTACATACAGCGCCGTCTTCATTCTGCCCTCGATCTTGAAGCTGTCAATCCCCGCTGCGATGAGATCCGGAATGTGGTCCACCATGCACAGATCCTTTGAGTTGAAAATAAACGTTCCCCGCTCATTCTCCTCAATCGGCAGATACTCGCCCGGCCGGCTCTCCTCCGCGACCGCATAGCGCCATCTGCAGGGGTGTGTGCACTCGCCCTGGTTGGCATCCCGTCCTGTGAAGTAGTTGGAGAGAAGGCATCTTCCCGAATAGGAGATGCACATGGCGCCGTGTACGAAGGCCTCGACCTCCAGATCTTCCGGCACCCTGTCCCTGATCTCCCGGATCTCCGCAAGGGAGAGTTCCCTCGCGCACACGACCCTCTTCGCGCCAAGGTCCGCCCAGAAATTGAACGTCGCATAATTGGTGTTGTTCGCCTGTGTAGAGATGTGGATGTCCACATCCGGGCAGTTCTCCTTTGCCAGCATGAACATGCCGGGATCAGCGACAAGAACAGCATCGGGCCGGAGTTCCTCCAGCTCCCGCATATACTGCGCCGCGCCCTCAAGATCTTTGTTGTGGGCGAGGATGTTGGCCGTCACATGGACTCTTGCACCGTGTTCATGTGCATAGCGGATGCCCTCTGCCATCTCCTCACGGGAGAAGTTCCTTGCCCTCGCGCGAAGACCGTACGCTTCGCCTCCGATATATACGGCATCCGCGCCGAAGTTGACGGCTGTTTTCAGGACTTCGAGGTCCTTTGCAGGACACAGAAGCTCTGGCTTTTTCATATTTTCAGAATCCTTTCATATCGATATATCGGATACCGGCTCAGTACCCGTGGGGACAGCATTACAGTATCTGCCGGCAGGTCCGCAATGCAGGTGAAAATATTTTCAGATCTTATTGTTCGCCGGCTTTATGCGCACGCTGACCGCTGCGCCGTCCCCCTCCTGCAGAAGAAGTGTCTGCAGCTCCTCATTGTTCCGGAGAGCCTCCAGATATTCCCGCATCCGGCTGTGAATGGTGCGGTCCCTTCTCTTTACGGCAAACCTTGAGGAGAGGATCTCCCCTCCCTTGAAAATATTGTCCGTAAGGAGGAGCCCCTGCAGTTCCAGAAGGCGCAGCACCTCAGGAAGGAAGTGAATGTACTGTCCCTTTGCCGCATCCATAAAAATAAAATCGAATCCGCCCTTCAGTGTGCCGAGAATCTCAGCCGCATCGCCCTCCAGAAGGGTGATGTCATCTGCTGCGCCGGCCAGTGCGAAGTTCTCCCGCGCTCTCTTTGCCCGCTCCTGATCGCGCTCGATGGTCACAATCTTCGCGCCCTCCGGTGCGTAAGTGTGCATGAGGCAGGCGGAAAATCCCGTCGCGGTGCCCACCTCCAGAATCCGCATCGGCCGCTCTGCAGCGAGAAGAAACCTTATGAGGCTCTGTGTCTGCGGGCGGATGATCGGTATTCCCTCCGCCAGCGCCTTTTTTTCCATTTCATTCAAAAGAACGGTATTACCGGCACTCATCGACTCGATGAATGTCAGTATCCGTTCTTCCTTCTCCATCTCACTGGAATGTATCATATTCGCTTATGGTGTCTGCGTATCCGTGCCGCTCTGCACTGTACCGTCTTCGACGGAAACTGGCTCTGTGGAAGCCTCTGCGCTCTCCGCTGCACCGGAAGAGGCGTCCTCTTCCGCATCCGAAGAAGAATTACTTCCGCCCGCCATTATTTTCAGCATATCTTCGGGCGTCATGTCCGTTGAGAGCTTATAGGTGCCGGGTTTGATTTTGCCGTGCCACGAAGAGAACTTCTCCTGATAAGGGAACAGGGAGCCGTCCTTGAGCAGACCGTCCTTCTCGAGAAGCTCTCCGATCTCCTTAACAGACATATCCGATGTGATGTCGACCGTCACTACTTTGGCGTTCTGCTTCGTGTCCACTGCTGTCTGTGCGAAGACGGCATAGCCGATGGCATAGGCCTGCCTGGACGCGCTGATAATGATCAGAACGGCGACAGCGATCAGAACATACTTGATCACATTGGTAACATGATCAGCCGTGCTCTGGCTGCCGCCTGCAGCGCTCCTGCGCTCTCTTTCGCGGCTCTCTCTCTCCCTGTATTCCCGTTCTCTGTAGTCCCTGTCTCTGTAAGATGACACGATCCTCTCCTGTCACTGTCAGGTCCGCATGATGATCGGCAGGATCATCGGACGCCTCTTTGTCTTCTTCCAGAAGAAATCGCCGAGGCTCTCGCGCACAGCCATCCTCATCTTGTTCTCATCGCACTGCTGCCCGCGAAGACTCTTCGCCAGGGCATCCTGTGCGACCACTGTGGCCTCATTCATAAGGACGTCCGCCTCTTTGAGGTAGACGAAGCCGCGCGAAGTGATCTCGGGGCCGGCTGTTACCATATCCGCCTCGTCCATGACCCACGTCACAATGACAATGCCGTCTTCCGCGAGGTGCTGGCGGTCGCGCAGAACTGCGTTTCCGACATCGCCGACGCCAAGGCCGTCCACCAGAATCGCACCGGTCGGCACGGTTCCCGTCACCTTTGCGCTGTGCTGATCCATCTCCAGCACATCGCCTGAGTGCATGATAAAGATATGTTTGCTGTCGTAGCCCAGCATCTTCGCGATATTGGCCTGCGCGATGAGATGCCTGTATTCGCCGTGCACCGGAATCGCGTACTTGGGCTGCACGAGCGAATAGATGAGCTTGAGCTCCTCCTGGCACGGATGGCCAGACACATGCACATCCTGGAAAATAACGTCCGCCCCCTTCAAAAGGAGCTTGTTGATGACATTGGTCACCGACTTCTCGTTTCCGGGAATCGGATGCGACGAGAAAATAACGGTGTCCCCGGGGCCGATCTTGATCTTTCTGTGTGTCGCCTCCGCCATGCGGGTGAGCGCCGCCATACTCTCGCCCTGGGATCCTGTTGTGATGATCGTCGTCTGGTTGTCCGGGTAGTTTTTCAACTCATCAATGTCGATCAGAGTGTTGTCCGGAATGCTGATGCAGCCCAGTTCCTGCGCCGTGCTGATGATATTCACCATGCTGCGGCCCTCTACGACGACCTTCCTGCCGTACTTGTAGGAGGAATTGATGATCTGCTGCACCCTGTCGACGTTCGATGCGAACGTCGCAATGATGATTCTCGTATCTTTGTGCTCGGAGAAGAGTCTGTCGATCGTAACGCCGACCGTTCTCTCCGAGGGAGTATAACCCGGTCTCTCGGCATTCGTCGAGTCGCACATCAGCGCCAGGACGCCGTTCTTGCCCAGTTCTGCAAAGCGCTGCAGATCGATGGCATCGCCGTACACAGGCGTATAGTCGACCTTGAAGTCGCCTGTGTGCACAATGACGCCGACAGGCGAATAAATGGCAAGCGCCGCGGCGTCCACAATGCTGTGGTTCGTCTTGATGAATTCAACCCTGAATTTGCCCAGGTTTACCGTCTGTCCGAACTTCACCACGTGGCGCTCCGTCGTATCGAGCATGTTCTTTTCCTTGAACTTGTACTCGATGATGCCCATGGTCAGGCGCGTCGCATAAATCGGCACATTCACCTTCTTCAATACGTAGGGGAGTGCACCGATGTGATCCTCATGGCCGTGTGTGATCACAAAGCCCTTCACCTTATCGATGTTGTCCTCGAGATAGGTGACGTCGGGAATGACGCTGTCAATGCCGAACATGTCATCTTCCGGGAAGGCCATGCCGCAGTCCACAACAATGATGCTGTCCTCATACTCGAAGGCAGTGATGTTCATGCCGATCTGCTCAAGGCCGCCGAGCGGGATAATCTTGAGCTTAGAGCCGCTCCCCGCCTTTCTCGTTCTGGGCTTCCTGGTTTTCGTTTTGTCTTTCTCTTCTGATTTGTTCAAGTTTCTCCTTATGATTCTTCATATATTCTTCCAGAATCACACTGGCGGCAACCTGATCCATGTACTGCTTGCGCTCCCCGGGTTTTATGCCCATCTTTTCCAGCATCTCATCCGCAGCGACAGTAGTCAGCCTCTCATCGGACATGACAACTTCCAGAGACGTGCGCCTCTCAAGCCTCTCTTTGAAGGCAAGCGCCGCCTCTGCTCTCTCGCCGACGGAATCATCCATGTTGAGCGGAAGACCGAGAACGATCAGAACGACGTCCTCATCCCGGACAATCTCCTCGATCCGCGTGAGCGTCTTTCTGATCTTGCTCTCCCGATCCCTCCAGATGGTCTCCCTTGGCTGTGCTGTCATGAACAGTTCGTCACTCAGTGCAACTCCTACGGTTTTAGAGCCATAATCAAGCCCCATCACTCTCATCGCAGTTCCTCTTACTGTTCGTCTGACCAGTGATTATTCCTGATGTATGACTCCAGGATCTCTTCTACAAGTTCATCGCGCTCTACCTTCATAATAAGGCTCCTCGCGCCCATGTAGTTCGTAATGTAAGTGGGATCGCCGGACATGATATAGCCGACGATCTGGTTGATCGGATCATATCCCTTCTTGGACAGCGCCTCATAGACGACGGAGAGAACCTTCTTCACACCGCTCTCCTCATCGGGCTTAACCTTGAAATACTGTGTGCTGCCAAGATCATCTTCTGTATATCTTTTCATCATATCTTAATACCCCACTGAAAACAGCTAATCAAAGTCTATAATACTCTATTCATTCCGACTCTTCAACGAGTCTCTTTCCGCCGGAGAGAGATGCAGATACCCTGTCCCCGGCTCTGCCGCCGTGAACACGCCGCACAGATTCCGGCCGCACACCTGCTCTCCCGAAGAAGCGCAGAGCGCCTGCATTGCCTCGCTCTCCGCGACCAGCGCCTCGATATAGCGGGAAGTGTGTCCTGTATAGTAATCTTGCCCGCCAAGTGAGATTTTCTCCTCGAGAAGAACTGTATCCCTCTCTCCGATGAACTGCGCCCTGTAAGCATCTGCGCCCTCTTTTGCCATTGCAAGGAGAACCGCACTTCTATTTGATTTCTCCCTGTCTGTCAGCTGCTCCGGCATGCGGTCAGCCACAGTGCCGTGTCTTCTCGAATATTTGAAAACATGCAGCTCAAAGAAGCCGATGCTGCGCACGAAGTCCGCGGACTCCCTGAAATCCTCCTCCGTCTCTCCGGGGAAGCCCACAATCACATCAGTCGTGAGCGCAGGTCTGTCGTAATACCGGCGCAGAATCTGTGTGCATCTGCGGAATTCCTCTGCACTGTAATGCCGGTTCATGCGCCGCAGCGTCCTGTCGCAGCCGCTCTGGAGGGAGAGGTGAAAATGAGGGCAGACCTTTGACAGGCCCGCAATATGCCGCACAAAGTTCTCCGTGATCGTCATGGGTTCGAGCGACCCGAGGCGGATTCTCTCTATCCCCTTCACCATCTGGATTCTGGTGAGAAGCGCGATCAGCTCCTCCTCCGGGCTCTTCCCCCAATCTCTTCCGTAGGAGCCGATGTGAATGCCCGTGATGACCACTTCCCGGATGCCTCTCTGTGCAAGCCCCGTGATCTCCTCAAGGATCTCATCCATATCTCTGGACCTGATCCGGCCCCTCGCCATGGGAATGATGCAGTACGTGCAGAACTGGTTGCACCCGTCCTGAATCTTGACATAGGCTCTTGTGTGCTCGGGCTGCGTCAGCTGCATATCCTCAAAGGCGGGATGTTCCGTCAGATCCTCCATTGTCCGGCCGTCGAGAATCTTTCTCTCGGGATCATCCTCCCTATCCGCCAGATATGCCGAAAGGAGCTGTGCGATCTGTCCTTTTTTATTGTTGCCGATAGCAAGGTCGATGGCAGGATCTTCTTCCACCCGTTTCTCATCCGTCTCCACATAGCACCCCACCGCGACGACAACCGCATCGGGATTCATCTCCTTTGCGCGGTGCAGCATCTGACGGGACTTGCGGTCTGCGATGTTCGTCACCGTACACGTATTGATGACATACACGTCGGCCTTCTGTGTGAAGGGGACCAGGGTGTACCCCGCCTCTTTGAGCTTCTGCACCATGACATCCAGCTCATAGCCGTTTACCTTGCAGCCCAGATTGTGTACAGCAACAGTTTTCATTGACAACTCCGGTTTTATTCAATAGGATGATATTCAGGATATTTATCTGCGAGGAGCCGGCCCCATTGCAGGCGGCATCGCATGCAGTCACTAGGAGGTTCGCATAATCTATGAAGACAGTCAAGATTTCTCTGAATTCCATTGACAAGGTCAAATCCTTCGTAAACGACATCTCGAAGTTTGATTCCGATTTTGATCTTGTTTCCGGCAGATATGTCATCGACGCGAAGTCCATCATGGGCATTTTCTCTCTTGATCTGAGCAAGCCCATCGATCTCAACATCCATGCAGAAGAGGGACTGGACAAGATCATGGAGGTTCTCAAGCCTTACATCATCGACTGATCAGGGTAAAAACCCGGCTGCGTTATATGCGCGGCCGGGTTTTTCTGTGTACGGCATTACATTCCTTCTTTGAGAGGGTCCTCCCGGTGCTTGATGCAGCGCACGCCGCTCACATCGACAACCAGAATCTCATCGGTGGCAAGGGCTTCCTCCACCATCTCATCAATCTTCTCCATAAGATTTCTTTCATGTCTCTCAATGACGCTCAGAACCGGCTTCGTCACAGGGTGCTTCGCCACAAAGATCGTGCAGCAGTCCTCATAAGGCAGTATGGATGTGTCATACGTGCCGATCTTCTTAGAGAGCGTCACAATATCCTCTTTATCAAAAGCAATGAGGGGACGGAAGACCGGCAGTGTGCAGACCGCATTCGTCACGCCCAGTGATCTCGTTGTCTGCGAGGCAACCTGCCCGATGCTCTCTCCCGTAATCAGTGCATCGCTCCCGGTTCTCTTCGCGATGATCTCCGCGATGCGCATCATATATCTGCGCATAATGATTGTGAGCTCATCGTGCGGGCATTTCTCATAAATATAGAGCTGAATCTTTGTGAAATTGATGTTGTGCAGATAGATCGGCCCGCTGTAGCGCGAGACGAGTTTTGCCAGGTCCACCACCTTCTGCAGGGCGCGCTCACTTGTATAAGGGGGCGCATTGAAATATGTGGCGTCGAGCTTAAGTCCTCTCTTGGAGCACATCCAGCCGGCTACCGGGGAATCTATTCCGCCGGAGAGAAGGAGCATGCCCTTGCCGGCGCTGCCGACCGGGAGACCTCCCGGTCCCGGAATGATGTGGGAGTACATGTAGATTCTCTCCCGAATCTCCACGTGCAGCATCACTTCCGGACTGTGCACATCCACTTTGGTCTCCGGATAGGAAGTCAGAATGGCCTCGCCGATCTCCGCATTGACCTCCATGGAATCCATGGGGTAGTTGCGCGCAAGGCGCCTTGTCTGCACCTTGAAGGTCACATGGCGGTCCGGATATTCAGAGCCGAAGAACTCCGCCGCCGCCTTTTTCAGCTCCGGCACAGGGACGACATCGATAATGCGCACCGGACAGATGCCCACGATGCCAAAGACATAGCGGAGGGCGCCCACCACCTCGTCGTAGTCATATTCTGCGTCACAGTACACGAAAATGCGGCCGCTCGTCCTTGCAATCCTGAACTTGCCCGTGCACTTCTTCAGAGCAATGTGAATCTGGTTGACAAGGTCTTCCTCAAAGATGCCGCGGTTCTTGCCCTTGATGCCGATTTCTGCGTATTTGATCAGAAATGCATGATAAATCATCTATTCACCTCGCTGAGGCGAAATCCGCGCAGGCGGTTTCGCCGATAGGATTACGCAGCCGGTGTCTCGCCTTTTGCGGCATCGGCTGCTATCTTCTGGTATATCTGCGCAGAAACGGTACAATCTCCGCCAGTGCATCCGCCGCATACTCCAGGTCCTCTTCCTTCGTGAGTTCTGAAGTGCTGATGCGGACCGTGCTGTCGAGGAACTCCCTCGGCGTACCTGTCGCTACGAGCGTGGTGCTCACGTGCGGCCTGTTGGATGAGCAGGCACTGCCGGCACTCACATAGATTTTCTTCTCCTCCAGTGCATGCAGCAGGACCTCGGCGCGCACACCCTCGATGGAGAGGCTGATGACGTGCGGTGCGCTCTCCCTTCCTGTCGGTCCGTTCACATGCACGCCCTCGATCTTCGTCACGCGGTCAATAAACGACTGCTTCATGGCATAGAGGCGGTCCAGATTCTCATCCAGGTGACTGTAAATCATCTTTGCCGCGAGCGCCATGCCGGCGATACCTGGGACATTCTCGGTACCGCTGCGAAGGCCCCTCTGCTGGCCTCCGCCGAAGAGAATATTCTTTACCTTCACGCCGTCTCCGACGTAGAGAAGTCCCACGCCTTTCGGCGAATGAAATTTATGTCCGCTCGCCGCAAGAAAATCGATGTGCATCTTCTGCGGATGGATGACGGCCTTGCCAAAGCTCTGCACGGCGTCCACATGAAAGAATGTCTTCGGGTTCTTCTCCTTGATGATCCGCCCGATCTCCTCAATCGGCTCCAGCGTGCCGATCTCGTTGTTCATGTGCATGACGGAGACGAGAATCGTATCATCCCTCACGGCATCCCGGACGCTCTCCGGATCCACGCGTCCGTAACGATCTACAGGAAGATACGTCACCTCGAACCCCTGTGACTCCAGATACCGCATGGACTCGCTGACCGCCGCATGTTCGATCTGCGTCGTGATGAGATGCCTGCCCTGCCGCGCATTGGCCAGTGCGCCGCCGATCAGGGCGATGTTGTCGGACTCCGTCCCGCAGGATGTGAAATAAATATTGTCGGTACGGCACTTCAGAATCTGCGCGAAGATCTCCTTCGCCTCACGGATTCTCTTCTCCGCCTCCACACCCTTGTGATGAAGACTCGACGGATTCCCGTACTCCTGTAGGAAAATACGGTTCATCAGCTCCACCACCTCAGGAAAACACGGCGTTGTGGCCGAGTTATCCAGATATACTTCCCGCTCGTTCAGTTCACTCATCAATGTACCTCAAAGAGATAAATCAGCCATGAGAGAAAGGTGAGCGCCGCTGTCTCCGTGCGCAGGATTCTCCTGCCAAGAGAGATGGGCACAAAACCGTGTTCTCTTGCATGCGCAACCTCTGACGGCTCGAATCCGCCCTCCGGCCCGATGAAAACAGCGACCGACTCTCCCGCCTTCAGTCCCTCCAGAATCTTTTTTGTCCCCGGATCCTGCGGCTGCAGCTCATACGGCAGAAGGCGCACGCCTGCATTCTGCTGAGCGTACTGTACTGCCTCTTCCACAGTCATGGGCACATGTACCTTCGGGACAATGCCGCGTCTCGACTGCTCCGCGGCCGACTGTGCAATCCCCTGCCATCTCTGCGTCTTCTTTTCTGCCCTGGCACCGTCAAGGCGGACAACGCTCCTTTTCATGGCCACAGGAATAATCTCAGAAACGCCCAGCTCAACGGATTTCTGCACGATGAAGTCCATTTTGTCCGCCTTGGGCAGCCCCTGAAAAAGAATGACCTTCACCGGCAGCTCTACGGACGCCTCCTTCACAAAACGGAGTCTGCAGATAACTGCGCCGTCTTCGAATGACTCGATGCCGTACCGGTATTCGCGGCCGTCCGTGCCGAAGCTCACGCTCAGCTCGTCCCCTGTGTGCATGCGGCAGACATTGCGGATGTGGTTGTAATCACTGCCTGTGATCCGCAGCAGGTCCCCGTCCCGATCCGCCGGATCGGCAAAAATGTGCATCATTCTGACAAAAACCTCCGCGGCTTCCTGCCGGCAACGCACCTCCACTCGCCCTGCGCGATCTCGGAGATGCCGATGATCCCGGCCTCCCGCATGGCCTCAGAGACTTCTCCCTCGCGGCCTGCGACGATTCCGCTCGTGATGTACCATCCGCCGGGCTTCAATGCGCGCACGGCGGCAGGTGTGAGCGGAACAAGAACATCGGGCAGAATGTTGGCCACGACGATGTCATAAGCATCATATCCGACCTCATCCTGTACCTTTTTGTCATTGACAAGATTGCCGAGGATGACCGGAAATCTCTCCGGCTCTATTCCGTTGTGCTCAAGGTTCTCTTTGATGGCAGGGACGGCCATCGGATCAAGATCTGTACCCACTGCCTTCTTCGCACCGAGAAGGAGGGAGAGAATCGAAAGGATTCCCGAGCCTGTGCCCACATCCAGCAGCACGGTGTCCTTTGTCAGGTGCCGTCTGATCTCGCGGATACACAGCTGTGTCGTCTCATGTGCGCCCGTGCCGAAGGCGGTTCCGGGGTCGATATGAAATGTAACGGCCGGCTTTTTCCCTGTATCTGCGGGCTTCTCCCACGAAGGAATAACCAGAATGTCGTCGATCCAGAACTGGTGAAAATACTGCTTCCAACTGTTGATCCAGTCGATGTCCTCCGTCTCCTCGATCGTGACGGTGCCGTCACCGATCACATCTGAGAAGCTCTTGAGCTCCTGCACTTTATTTTCAATTGCCTTTTTCATGGCTTCGGGCGTGACTTTCCTTGTCTCTTTCTCCGAGCCATCCTGCGATGCACTGTAAAGAGAGCCTCCGGAGAGCGCCGCCGTGTCCGTGCTGTTATCCTCCAGAAGCAGTGTCCCATCCGGTGCCTCCTCCACATAGAAGGAGAGCACTGCCGAGCCGTCATCGTCCGGCTCATCCGGCAGGATATCCACGAACATCTCTTCCTTCTCCTGCGCCGTGAGAGGGACATGGTCCTCAATCTGCGCGCCGTACAGGCCAATGTCCGTCATTGCGCTGACTAATATGTCCTCAGCCGCACTCGTCGTGCGGATCTTGAATCTCATCCATTTCATGTGAAGGTCTCCGTCTGCTCCGCTGCATTGCATTTCCCAGTGCCTTATTTGCCGAATTTCCAGCGCTTGGGCTTCTTTTCCTTCTTCTCGTCTGTGCTCTCTTCCTTTGCCGCATCAAGGCTTCCGCCCGTCTCCGCGTCAAACTTCTCGAGGAGCTCCTTTGCCTCGCGGCTGAGCTTTGTCGGCGTCTGGATGACCAGCATCACATAGTGGTCGCCGCGGACATTCTTGTTCTGGAGCGTCGGCACGCCCTTGCCCTTCAGGCGCACTCTGGTGCCGGTCTGTGTGCCGGCCTTTACATCATAAAGAACCTTTCCGTCCACTGTATCGATGGCAACAGTGCCGCCGAGCGCCGCAACAGCATAGGACATGGGCACAGTCGAATAGATGTCGTACTCCTGTCTCTGCCATCTCGCATCCGCCTCGACGATAACTTCCACAAGAAGATCGCCTCTGGGGCCGCCGTTGATGCCGGGCTCGCCCTTCTCCCTGATGCGGACACTCTGCCCGTTGTCAATACCTGCGGGGATAGAGACAAGAATCTTCTTGCGGCTCGTCGTATAGCCGGAACCGCCGCAGGTGGTGCACTTGTCCTCGATGATCTTGCCGGAACCGCCGCACTGCGGACATGTCTGCACATTGCGGACCGTGCCGAAGAACGACTGCTGCGTGTAGACAACCTGTCCTCTGCCCTGACACTTCGGGCACATCTTGGGACTTGTCCCCGGTTTTGCACCGGTACCGCCGCAGGTAGGGCAGGGATCCTTTAAGTTGAGCGTCAGCGTCTTCTCACAGCCAAAGACCGCCTCAAGGAATGAAATCCGCACGCTCGTCCTGATATTCGCGCCCTTCATCGGCCCGTTCTGCGGGCCCCTCGATCTGCCGCCGCCAAAGATATCACCAAAGATATCGCCGAAAATATCGCCAAAGTCAGCGCTGTTGAAATCAAATCCGCCGCTGCCAAAGCCGCCTGTTCCGTCGAAGGCGGAATGGCCGAACTGGTCGTACTGCGCTCTCTTTTCCTTATCGCTCAGAACAGCATAGGCCTCCGATGCCTCTTTGAACTTGCGCTCGGCTTCCTTATTGCCAGGATTGACGTCGGGGTGATATTTCTTGGCCAGTGTGCGGTAGGCCTTCTTGATCTCCTCCTCGCTGGCATTTCTGTCAACGCCCAGCACCTCATAATAATCTCTCTTCTGTTCTGCCATGGGATAACCTTTCCGCAAAATAATGGAAATCGTTCAGCACCCCTGAGCGCCCGCATCGAAGAATTGCAGCGCTTTTTTGGAGCAATTCGGGATGGGTACCAAACAGTCACTGTCATCGAGCAGAAGGTAGCAATCGCCTCCTACCCGATGTCGCGGTGCTCGTCAGGAGGCATCTCATGCAAGCATGGATGCCTCCTTCCTCGCTACTACGCGCACATAACAAGTTCGGAGCGTACACTGCTCCGGGCTTTTACTCTAAATAATTGTAACTGATCTGTAAAGGGCCAATTGTCTTTAATCGCAAGTATGCCCGGCGCGGTTCCTGCCGCGCCGGGCATACTCCGGTCTTTTGCCGATCCTGTAAGCGGATTATACCTCGCGGTAATCTCCGTCTACTACATCGTCATTTTTACCGTCGTTCTGGCTGCTCTGCTGGTTTGTCTGCTGCTGGCCTCCCTGTGCACCTGCACCCGGCTGAGGGCCTGCGCCGGCATTGTTCTGGTTGTAGAGCTGTGCGAAAACGGGCTGTGCATCGTTCATCAGCTTCTCTCTGCCGGACTTCAGGGCATCCACATCAGCATCACTGATATCTGTCTGATCCTTTGTGCGGTCGAGAACCTCGCGCAGTGCCTTGATATCGGCCTCTACACCGCTCTTTGCGCTGTCAGCGATCTTGCTGCCGGCATCCTTAAGAGCCTTCTCTACCTGGAAGCATGCAGAATCCGCATCGTTTCTTGCGTCAACAGCTTCCTTTCTCTTCTTATCCTGTGCCTCGTACTCCTTGGCATCCTTCACAGCCTTCTCGATATCATCATCGGACATCTTCGTGCCGCCGCTGATCGTGATGTGCTGCTCCTTGCCGGTGCCAAGATCCTTTGCGGATACGGTTACAATGCCGTTAGCATCGATATCAAAAGTTACCTCAATCTGCGGAACACCTCTCATAGCCGGCGGAATTCCATCGAGTCTGAACTGGCCGAGGGACTTGTTGTCCTTGGCGAACTTGCGCTCGCCCTGCAGTACGTTGATATCTACAGCTGTCTGGTTGTCCGCAGCAGTGGAGAAGATCTGGCTCTTCTTCGTAGGAATCGTCGTGTTGCGCGCGATCAGAGGTGTTGCGATACCTCCCATGGTCTCAATAGAGAGTGTAAGAGGAGTAACATCGAGCAGAAGCACATCGCCCGCACCTGCATCGCCGGCGAGCTTGCCGCCCTGAATGGCTGCACCGATGGCAACGCACTCATCAGGGTTCAGGTTCTTGCTGGGCTCATGGCCGGTCAGAAGTTTAACCTTCTCCTGTACGCAGGGAACACGTGTGGAGCCGCCGACAAGAAGAACCTTGCCGAGGTCTGCATTTGTAAGGCCTGCATCGCGCATAGCGTTCTGAACAGGAACTGCTGTTCTGTCGACGAGATCTGCGATCAGCTCCTCGAACTTAGCTCTTGTCAGATCCATATCAAAGTGCTTCGGTCCATCCGCTGTAGCTGTGATGAACGGAAGGTTGATGTTCGTTGTGGTAGCAGAGGAGAGCTCCTTCTTTGCCTTCTCAGCAGCCTCCTTGAGTCTCTGCATAGCCATCTTGTCTCCGGAGAGATCAACGCCCTCCTTCTTCTTGAACTCGTCGACCATCCACTGGATGATTCTGTTATCGAAGTCATCGCCGCCGAGGTGTGTATCACCGTTTGTGGCCAGAACCTCGATGACGCCGTCGCCGATCTCGATGATGGAGACATCGAATGTGCCGCCGCCCAGATCATAGACCATGATCTTCTGCTCCTGCTCGTTGTCGAGGCCATAGGCCAGAGCAGCTGCAGTAGGCTCGTTGATGATACGCTTTACATCAAGGCCTGCGATCTTGCCGGCATCCTTTGTTGCCTGTCTCTGTGCATCGTTGAAGTATGCGGGAACTGTAATGACTGCCTCAGTAACCTTCTCGCCGAGATATGCCTCTGCATCCTCCTTCAGCTTCTGCAGGATCATAGCAGAGATCTGCTGCGGCGAATATTTCTTGCCGTCGATCACAGGGCCGTCATCCGTGCCCATCTTTCTCTTGATGGAGCTGATGGTTCTCTCCGCGTTCGTCACTGCCTGGCGCTTTGCGGGCTCGCCGACCAGTCTCTCACCGTTCTTTGTAAAAGCAACTACGGAAGGGGTAGTTCTTGCGCCCTCCTTGTTGGCGATTACAGTGGGCTTGCCGCCCTCCATAACAGCCACGCAGCTGTTGGTAGTACCAAGATCAATACCAATTATCTTGCCCATAATTGTCTCCATTTCTGCACTTTCGTGCCTTTAAATTCTATTTTCAAAATCACTTCGTGACAGCCACCATACTGTGACGAATGACGCTGTCGTGGTAGAGATAGCCCTTCTGGAGCTCCTGTGCGACAACACCGGAGTCATACTGGTCGCTGTCCACCTGCATCACTGCATTGTGGTAGTTGGGATCAAATTCCTTTCCCACTGCCTCAATGGGCTTGACGCCCATATCCGTGAGCTGTTTGACCATCTGCGAGTAGATCTTCTTCATGCCTGTCACAAACGCATCATCCTTCTCCTCATCGGAGACGGTGTCAAACCCTCTCTCAAAATTATCGATAATAGGGAGCATCTTCTCGATTACATTCCGCTCACCCATGGAAAACATCTGTTCCTTTTCCTTGTCCGTGCGCTTCCTGTAGTTGTCGAACTCCGCCATCTGGCGCCTCAGGCGGTCCTGCAGGTCATCGACCTTCTGCTGCAGTGCCTGCTTCTCCTTGTCCTCCTTCTTTCTTCCAAAAAAGGACTTGCCGGTCTTAGCGCTTCCATCGTCCCTGCCGGGTTCATTCTCAGCACTTTTATCTTCAGCAGACTCCTTTTGTTCTGCATTGCCGGCACCTTGTGACTGATCCTCTGCGGTCTTCCCGGTCTGCTCTGCAGCCTTCTCTTTTTCGGCCTTCCGCGCAGTCTCTTCTGTATCTTTTGTATCAGGATTCTCCTTTTGCAGATCCTCCTGCCCTGTATTCTTTTTCTCTTCTGTCATAGCATCCTCCGTCATTTCTTATACAACTCATCGAGCTGACGCATGATCTGCTTCATGACGCCGATCACTCTGTCGTAATCCATTCTCTTGGGTCCGATCACACCGATCGTGCCCTTCATTCCGCCGCCCAGATCGTAGGTAGCTGTCACAACGCTGCAGTTCTGCATGCTGGCCATCGGCATTTCATTGCCGATATAGACCTGTATGTCGCCGTCCTGATCATCAGAATCGAGCGCCTCCTGGACGATACTGGCCAGATTCTTCTTCTCCTCAAAATCGCCAATGAGGCGTCCCGCCTTTGCGTTATCCTCGGCGAGCTCGGGATACTCAAGAATCTTGTCCGCTCCGCTTGTATAAATGCGCGGCTTTGTGTCCGAATGAATGGCCTCTGCTGCTGCCTCGATCACGTGCTGCGCGATCTCACTGTGTTCACCCGCCTGCTGCTTGATCTCCTGGACAAGGCCCAGTGTGATCTCATCCGCGGACAGCCCGCACAGCGCATTGTTCAGCAACATGTTCAGGCGCAGGAGCGTCTTCGATTCCAGCGGCTCGTCCACGTGAATCATCGTGCTGCGCACGACATTCCCCTCGATCACTACAACGCCCAGAATATCCGTAGGATCAATCTGGGAGAGCTGTATGAACTTGATCTTGCCCTGCCTGATCACAGGCGCTGAGATCATGGACGGATAGTTCGTGTTCGTGGACAGGAGCCTTACAACCTGCTGGAGAAGCTCCTCCAGCCGGTCACCCCGCTCCAGCAGCACATCCTTCAGAGAGGTCTCCTCTTCCTGACCGCCCTGCAGCATGTTGTCGACATAGAGGCGATATCCTGCATCGGTGGGAATTCTTCCCGCCGAAGTATGCGGCTGTCTGATCAGTCCCATCTCCTCAAGGTCCGACATCTCATTCCGGATCGTCGCAGAGCTCAGGTGGAGATCCGTGAATTTCGAAATTGTTCTGCTGCCGACAGGTTCGCCGCTCTCCAGATAATTGCGGATGATGGCCTGCAGAATCTTCATTTTTCTTTCTGTCAGTTCCATGTATCCTCCTTATCCGTTGTTAGCACTCATCATCATCGAGTGCTAACACCTGCTGACAATTAAGATATCACCAGTCCCCCGGTATGTCAACACAACAAGCGTATATAAAACTGTGAAAACTACGAGCGGTGCAAAAAAGTTCCGGAACGAATGCAGATGTGAGCTTGCTCACAGATGAATTCGTTCCGGAACTTTTTTATAGTGCGACAGCACGACATGAGCGCAGGCGCGAAGCGCCGCAGCGAATGCGCTACGCGACATCGAGTAGGAGGTGGCAATCGCCTCCTACTCGATGTCGCGGTGGTCTCGCCTCCGGCTCGGTCCGTTCTAAACGCGTGCCACTGGCACGCAGAACCGTCAGAAGGCATCTCATGCAAGCATGGATGCCTCCTTCCTCGCTGCTACGCGCACATGCAAAGGGAGCGCCCCCGGAAAATCCGGAAGCGCTCCCTTATATTGTCTTCTGTGCAATTGCGGTCAATCGATCAGATATTGAACGAAAGATCCTCAGTGCCGTTGACAACGGCATAGACCTTGCCATCCTCAGGCTTCACATACAGCTCAACAGACTTGAAGTCAGCAACATCTCTGCCGAGATCATACTGCCATACATCCTTTGCGGACTGTACCAGTCTCTCCTGTGTGTAGTCGTTGCCGCCCCACTGCAGAACAACCTCTGCCTTTACAGCCTCAGCCTTCTTTGCAGGAGCTGCCTCTTTCTTTACAGGAGCCGCCTTCTTTGCGGGCTCTGCCTTCTTTGCTGCTGTTGTCTTTCTGACTGCCACTTTCTTTTCCTCTTTCTTCTCTGCTGCAGGTGCTGCCTTCTTCTCTGCAGACTTCTTTGCGGGTGCTGCCTTCACTTCTGTAACTGCTGCCTTCTTAACAGCTGCTGTCTCAGTCTCTGCCTTCTTAGCGGCAGGAGCCTTCTTCTCGGTCTTTTCTTTCTTTGCTTCAGCGGCCTTCACCGCTGTCTCGGCTTCCTTTACGGCAGGTGCTGTATGAAAGCTTGCCTTTACGGTCGCCACGGGCTTTTTCACTTCGCTCATCTGGTTGAATCTCTCCTTTCGGTATATCGATTCAGTATTCCCAGTGGCGGTTAGAGTCAAAATACTCCATACCCACGGGATTCATACTTAAATTAAGGTATCACATTGTATTTTTGCTGTCAACAAAGTTTACTGAAAATAGGCGCTGGATTTTGTTGAAAACGCCAATCTTGACATTATTGCCGATAATTCGCATTTATTCCGCCAACTCTTGTGCAATTCAGCTAACGCTTTGCCCCGTGAGCGCAAAATATACGATGACCAGCACACCCAGCACAATGCGGTACCAGCCGAACACTTTGAAGTCATGCTGGCGGATATACCCCATCAGAAACCTGATGACAATAATGGATACAACGAAGGCCACGATCATGCCCGTCGCAAGAATGGCCAGCTCCATGGAAGAGAACGAGAAGCCGTACTTCACTATTTTCAGAAGGCTTGCACCTGCCATGACAGGAATCGCGAGAACGAACGTGAACTGCGCGGCGACCGTTCTCGAAACGCCGATAAGAAGTCCTCCGATGATCGTTGCGCCGGAGCGGGACGTGCCGGGGAAGACAGCGGCGATCAGCTGGAACAGGCCGATCAGAAAGGCCTGCTGAAACGAGATGTCATTCAGATCATCCGTCTTCGCCTTCCTGCCGCGGTAAACGGTCTCAATCACGATAAACGCGATGCCGACAAGGATCAGCATAATCGCGACAACCAGCCAGTTGTACAGATGCTCGTTCAGCCAGTCATCAAAAAGAACACCTACAACGGCAGCCGGCAGGCAGGCGACAATCGTCTTGGCCCAGAGCATCAGAGTGTCCTTTTTGAGGATAATTCTGGTTCTCTTTCTATGCCTGTACAGTCCAAGCGGCCAGATGGTCTTCCAATAAAGAAGAACAACGGCCAGAATGGCGCCGAACTGAATGACAACAAGGAACATGTCCCAGAAATCCTTTGAGACATTCAGCGTCACGAACTCATTGAGAAGGATCATGTGGCCTGTTGAGCTGATTGGCAGCCACTCCGTGATGCCCTCGACAAGGCCGAAAAGAGCGGCCTTCAGTATTTCGATCATATCATTTCCTTTCCGGTTGAATGTATATCTGAAGAAGCGTGATCAGCGGTAGCACTCCTCTACGAATTTCCGGATGACAGGGAGGGATCTCTTCACCTTCTCCGTGTCCACGCAGTACGCAAGGCGGCAGTACCCCGGTGCGCCGAACCCGTCGCAGGGCACGAAGATGAGATCATACCGCATTGCCTTTCTGCAGAAGGAGACGGCATCCTCTTCAAGGGTTTTAGGCATGATATAGAACGTTCCGCCCGGCCTCTGCACGGTGAAGCCCAGATCCCTGAGCGTGTCGTACAGAAGATTCATGTTCGTCTCATACACGGACAGGTCCGCCGTCTCATCCACTGTATCTGCTGCCGCCATCTGGATCAGGGAAGACGGGCAGTTGTGCCCGATGCCTCTGGAAATCTGGCCAAAGACGGCTGTCAGCTCGTCCGCATGCTCGCAGGCGGGATTGACGGCCACATAACCGATTCTCTCGCCCGGTACAGACAAAGACTTCGAGAAGGAATAGCAGGTCAGCGTGTGCGGGTAGTAATGTGCCGGATAGGGAACCTTTTTCCCGTCAAAGGCGATCTCTCTGTACGGCTCGTCCGAGATCAGTACAATGTTGTGTCCGTACTGTGCGCAGCGGCGGGCAAGGCGCTCCGCGAGCTCCTTTAACGTCTCCTCAGAATAGACGACGCCGGAGGGGTTGTTGGGCGAGTTGATGAGGACTGCCGCCGTATTCTCATCGACGGCCTTCTCGAACCCGTCGAAGTTGATCTGAAAATCTGAGAATCTGGCCGGCACAACGCGCAGCTGCGCTCCTGTCTCATTGATATACGGTCCGTACTCGGGAAAATACGGTGCGAACACGATCACGTTCTGTCCGGGCACTGTGACTGCGCGGACAGCGTGCGCAATGGCACCTGCGCACCCCGCCGTCGGGAAAATATGTTCTGCCTTATAGTCAATGCCAAAGCGGCGCCGGAGCGATGCAGCGATCTTCTCCTTGACATCCGGCAGTCCAAGGCTCGGGCTGTAGCCGTGGAGCTTCACCGGCTCCATGGTCTCCAAAAGATGTACGGCGTCTGCATTGAAATCTTTGGGTGCCGGGACGGACGGATTGCCCAGGCTGTAGTCGAATACATTCTCATACCCGATTTCTGCTCCGCGGCACGTCGCATATTCCGAGAGCTCGCGGATGACAGATTTGTGTCCCAACATATCCAGATAATGCTGATTGATCATTGTGTTGTCCTCTTTAAAGTTCATCCTGCCGGCGCAAGCCGGCAATATCAAGGTATTTGAAGTTCAGCACCTCATCCCGAACTGCTCCAGAATGCGTCGTAATTCTTCGATGCGGGCGTCCAGGAGCGCTGAACATTTAACAGATTTTACTCTCTGACAGAAATCTTAGCAAATAGATAGAATCCGGAATTAAACTAAAGATAAACACGTCCATATCCTTAAGACATCAAGTAACAGAGCATCTGCCGTCCCTCATGCATGCAGATGCCCATTTTCTCCATATGAAGGCTGTGCAGCAATGCGATGGAGGGCCCGTTGTCCTGATCAGTATAAATCATCACCCTGTCTATGCCGAGGACATCCCGCACATAGCGGGCGATGGCCCCGGTGATTTCCCGTGCGATTCCCTTTCTTCGCATATCGGGGCGGATAATGTAGCCGTACGAAATATCTTTTTCTTCGCCGGAGGGCAGATCAAAGCCGGCCCGTCCGATAACCTCCCCGCTCTTTCGATCCACAATGACCCACATGCCGAAGCCGTAGAAGCGATATACATTGTAGCGGTAGGCACGGATGATTTTCCGCTCCATCTCTGTATCGTCGGAAGGCGGTGTGAGGAACCGCCTTGCCTCCTCATCGTAGAGTCTCCGGATCGAAGGCAGATCGTCCTCTGTCATCTCCCGCAGGGTGCACCTCTCTGTCTCCAGAATAGTCCAGGGCAGGTTGGCTGCCCTCTGGTAGAGTTTGATCAGTGTTTCCCGGTCAAGGTCGCCCGGATTGGAGACCAGGTAATCAAGGCCGTGGAATTTCTCAGCTTCGTTTCCCTTATGAAGGTACCCCTCGACGGCGCAGCCCTGCGCCCTCAGTTCATCGCAGAGCGCTGCGCTGTCACAGAGAACCAGCGTTCCGTTCTTTTCGATCTGTGCGGGATTTACCTGCACCTCCTCCACCTCCTCTAGAAGGAGAGGAACTGCAGTCCTCAGTTCATCTTTGCACAGCGGCAGATAATTCTCCGGGATCCGGAAAACAATCCGCCGCAGGATGTGCTGCTCTTCTTTCTCGTTCATAGTTTGTTCATATTCACTTCAAAAAAGCTTCAAAAGAAAACTATTTTCAGGTCACGATTGCTCCGTATACTTTAATCATAGCAAAGCGATGAGCCAATACAACATGCTAATGACTTTTTCATAATAGTGCCAGCGATCCGAGAGGGTTGCTGGCATCCTCCCTTTTATAGAGGTTTTATTATCCGTTTCATTTCTCGAAAGACAACGCTGCCGCAGGAAACAGACATTCATCTGTTCCTGCGGCTTTTCTATTGCTGCTGTTCAGCTCCATCCCGGACCAGTCTGCGGGACGTCGGCGTCAGACAATTGCATCATATGATCACGACAGCAGAATTCTGTCGTTATCGAGCTCCTTTCCGGCATTTGCGGAGAATTCCTCAAGAAGGTCATCGACGCTCATGTGTGCTCTCTTCTCTCCGCTGACATCCAGAACAATTCTGCCGCCGCTCATCATGAGCGTGCGGTTCCCCATCTCCAGTGCCTGGTGCATATTGTGGGTCACCATGAGACAGGTGATATGGTGCTGCTCTACGATCTGCTGCGTGAGATCGAGGACCTTCTGCGCCGTTGCGGGATCGAGTGCCGCCGTGTGTTCATCCAAAAGAAGGAGCTTAGGTGTGACAATGGTCGCCATCAGCAGCGTAAGTGCCTGTCTCTGGCCTCCGGAGAGAAGCCCCACAGGACTCGTCATCCGATCCTCAAGCCCCATGCCGAGGTGTGAGAGCTGTTCCCGGAACATCTCCCTCTCCGATTTCGTGATCCGGCAGAACCCCTGCAGGAATCTGTGCATCGGCGAGCTGCTCTCTGTGGAAGAAGCACGCAGATAGGCGACGGCAAGATTCTCCTCGATCGTCATGTGCGGCGCTGTTCCCATGAGCGGGTCCTGAAAGAGGCGCCCGATGCAGCGGCTCCGGATGTGCTCCTTCTCGAACGTGATGTCTTTCCCGTCCAGAATAATCCTGCCCTCGTCCGTAATAAACGAACCGGCGATGGCATTAAACATAGTTGATTTGCCTGCGCCGTTGGAGCCGACAATGGTCGCAAAATCGCCGTCCGGCAGCTCCAGACTCAGATGGCTGAGGGCCTTTTTTTCATTGACAGTACCTTTGTTGAAGGTTTTACTGATCTCTCTTATGGACAGCATCAGCGCGCCTCCTTATCTGCAGGGATATCTCCCGCGTCCGCGCGCGCTCTTGTTCTCCTGCCGATTCTCTTCTCCATCTGAAAATGAATCATCTTCTTCGCAGCCGGAGCCGCGATGGCGATGGCCACAATCAGAGCCGATACGAGCTTGAACGCTTCCGTCGGTACATTGAGCCGAAGGGCGATAGCCATAATGAAGCGGTAGAGCACCGCACCTGCAACGACGCCCGCGATCCGCGCAGGCATCTTTCCTCTGCCAAAAAGTGTCTCTCCGATGATGAGAGAGGCAAGTGCAATAGTCACCATACCTGTGCCCAGGTTGATGTCAGCCATCTTGTTGTACTGGGCGATCAGGGCGCCCGCCATACCCGTGAGGGAGTTGGAGCCGCACAGACCGATCGTGATCATCAGTCCGGGATTGATCGAGGAGGCGCGCACCATCGGCGAACTGTCACCTGTGGCCCGGATGGACAGACCAAGCCTCGTCCCGAGAAACCACCACAGCAGCAGGCATGCAGCACCGACCAGCACCAGAAGGAGAACCAGTGCGCTCCAGTCGCCCCAGCCGGCGGCATCCGAGAGCCCTGCCATCATGGAGAACACAGTGTCCTTTCCAAAAATGGAGAGATTGGACGAAAAGCCCATGACCGCCAGATTGACCGTATAAAGACCCGTATTCACGATGATGCCGGCGAGAATGCTCGGCACGCCGAACACCGTCTGCAGGGATGCCGTGACGAACCCGGAACACGCCCCTGCTGCCATCGCGAACAGAATACCAAGAATCGGATGTCCCGCGATCGTCATCGTCGCGCCGACTGCACACCCGAGGGTGTAGCAGCCGTCCGTCGACAGATCACAGATATTGAGAATGCTGAAGCTGAGGAACAGTGACAGCGCGATCAGTGAATAAATCAGTCCGACTTCCAGCGCCGTCTGTACAATGCCTGCTGTAAAAAATCCCACTTTTCTTACTCCCCGGAGATCAGTTGCTGAAGTTCTCCGCCGTTGTTGTCTCCTCGATATCGGAGCAGTACGGCTTGAAAGCTTCCTCTGCCTTTGTCAGATCAATGCCAAGTGCCTTTGCGGTATCAGTGTTAATCGTAGCAATACCATTATCAAATGTTACCACAGGATATGTCGCAAGGTCCTTCCCATTTACAAGAACATCTGCCGTAATATCTGCTGTCGACTTGCCGAGATCCTTATAGTTGATGCCAAAGCCAAGGAATGCGCCGTTGAGGGCGAAGGAATCTGCACCGGTGTAGTGCGGAATGCCGGCCTTGATGAACTTCTCATAGATAGCGAGCTCTGCATTCATGATTGTATTGTCTGTGGGTGTGAAAACAGCGTCCACGCCGGAGGCGATCAGGGCATCCGCCGCCTGGCTGACCTCATCTGTAGAGGTGCCGGTCTTCTCGACATACTTTACACCCTTCTTGTCCAGGAAATCCTTTGCCTCCTGAATGGCCTTCGCGGAGGAGTCCTCGCTCTTGGAGTAGAGAAGTCCTACGCTCTTTGCATCCGGATTCTCTGCAAAAATAAGGTTCATGATCGCCTCGGTATTGAGTGCATCAGATGTACCTGTGATGTTGGCGCCGGGAGCATCCATGGACTTCACAAGCCCTGCACCTACAGGATCTGTCACAGCCGAGAAAATGATCGGTGTGTCATCGCCCTCATAAGTCGACTGTACAATCTGTGCGGCGGGCGTTGCGATGGCGATGACGGCATCCACACCGTCGGACTTGAGCTGCGCGGCGATCTGGTTGAGCGTTGTGGCATCTCCCTCGCCGTTGAAGAAGTAGTCGCTGTAGTCAAATGTAACACCGAGCTCCTGGCCCTTTGCATCCAGTTCCTTTTCGGCACTCTCTGTGATCTGGTTCAGCGATGCGTGATCCATGTACTGTACAATGCCGACCTTATATTCCTTGCCGGAAGCAGCGGCGGTTTCTGTGCCTGCCTCTGCTGCAGCAGTGTCTGCCTGCGCTGCATCGCTCTGCGTATCTGCAGCGGATGCATCCGTCTGTGCAGTGGAGGCAGGAGCGGTCGTATCTGCCGCGGAGCTGCCGGAAGAGGAAGAGCTGCCGCACCCTGCAAGAAGTGCCGTGCCAAGACCTGCTGCAAGAACAACTGCCATGACTTTGTTTTTCATAATGTCCTCCTTTGTAAAAGCGATACCATTCTGCCGTCCGTTTCCGAGGCATTAAGAAAGCGCCTCAGAAACTTATTCTTTGTTTCTGAGACGCCAAACATTCTTATTCAGCGCGGTGCCACTCAAATTGGCTGATCGCCCACTCTGCACACACTAACATGCGCTCCGCGATGATAACGGGTCCGGTTCCCGTCAGCGCCTAACGATAATACATTCGCATCATCCTCGGGCTGCCCTCAAAAGTCCATTCATCAGTTCACGCCGTGCGGCTTCGCACCAATTGCCGCTCTCTGTGCCTTTGTTCCCTGACTACTAATCTTTCTCACAGGTTTGTCATATTCAGTTGGATTAACAGGGATAATAATACATTCCGTGAGAATTTTCAATCCCCTTTCGCGATAATTGTCAGCGGCTCTGGCCTGTCGTGACGAACTGCTCAATATCGCTGATCGCTTTTTCCTCATCATCCCCATCGGCGGAAACGAGCATCTGGTCGCCGTTATCGAGCTCCAGTGACATCATTCCCATGATGCTCTTGGCATTAACCCGCTTTGTGCCCAGCTCGATATACACCCTGCTGTCATACCGGCTGGCAACCTGCACGAGCTCCGCGATCGGGCGGGCTTCAAGGCCTCCCTTTAATGCGATGGTCATAGACTTTTTAATCATAATCTCCTCCTGACGTCCCTTTACCGTTCAACCTGGCCCCCTGCGCCAGTTCAGTCAGCTTTCTTAATCTGTGGTTGACACCCGACTTGCCCACCTTCGGCGTGAACTTCTCCCCCAGTTCCTGGAGGGATAAGTCCGGATACCGCAGCCGCAGCTCTGCCGTCTGTCGAAGCGCCGCAGGAAGTGCTGCGAACACTTCCTTTCTGTCCATCAGAAAGCGGATATCCTCAATCTGCCTGCGGGCGGCATTTACAGTCTTCCTGATGTTCGCCGTCTCACAGTTGACCTGACGGTTAACCTTGCCCCGCATGGACTTGACGATCCTTGCATTGACCAGCTGCATGGCACAGATGCCGGCGCCGCAAAGATTCAGAATATCCTCAATCGTTCCGGCATCCTTGGTATAGACAACGCTGCGCTCTGCGCGGCGCTGCTGCTTCATCACAATTCCGTATCTTCCCAGATACTGCTGCAGCTGACAGGCGTACTGCCCGCTGCATGAAAAAGAGAGATAGTATTCCTTCCCAGGATCGCTCACTGAACCAGTGCAGACAAAGGTATCTGCAATGTAGGATCTGATACAGGAATCGTTCCGGAGAAGATGTGGATGCACACCGGCAGAAGTCCCTGTTCCGTCAGGGCCGAACTGCACCTGTGCATTCTTTGAGAGCTGCAAAATGACGTCCTGCGGCAAAATATCTGACAAATCAACGACTTTCCCGCCATCATTTTGCCAATATTCCGACACGACAACAATTTTAGCTGTTTTCTCCAGCAATGTAAAGAGGAGCGCCCTTCCAGGGCTGCCATCCCGCGGGATCTCCAGGTGCAGCCGCCCGTTTTTTTCCTTCGAAAAAACGCCCATGCAGGCAGCCGCCGCCGCAAGGCCGGCCGTCTGCATCTCGTGCTGTGCCGGGATATGACGGACGATCTCCTTCTTGACTTCCGTTGAAAATGACATGGAACCGCCCTCACTGACGGGAGCTGTTCTTCACATCCCTGTGATAGAGCTTGAGGCCGTAGTCGCCGTGACCTTTCAGTCTCTCATACAGATCGTTGGCCAGCGTGACGCTCCGGTGCTGGCCGCCTGTGCAGCCGATCGCGATCACCAGCTGGTTCTTGCCCTCCTTCACATAGTAGGGGATAAGAAAGGTGATCATATCTGTCAGCTTGTCCATGAACTCCTTTGTCTGCGGAAAGGAGTTCACATAGTCCTGCACGGGCTTGTCGTTCCCCGTGAGGTGCTTGAGTTCATCGATGTAGAAGGGATTGGGAAGAAAGCGCACATCAAAAACAAGATCGGCATCTGTGGGAATCCCATACTTGAAACCGAAGGAGAGGACATTGACCTGCAGAGAATTAAAATGTGCATTGTCCTGAAATATTCTGATCAGCTCCTGGCGCAGATCTCTTGTGAGGAGCATCGACGTGTCGATGACATAATCGGCGCGCGCCTTGATGTTCTTCAGGATCTCCCGTTCCTTCTTTATACCGTCCTCAATTCTCCCGTCCGGTGCCAGGGGGTGGGCTCTCCTTGTCTCCTTGTATCTGCGCACGATCGTCTCATCGCTTGCATCCATGAAAAGAATCTCATACTGGTAGCCCTTCTTGCGCAGCGTCTCGAGCACCTCTTCCACATAGGCAAAAGGCTTGTCCGAGCGCACGTCAAGACCCAGCACCACCTTCGAGATCTCGCTTCCCGGCATGAAAACAAGCTCCATAAATTTGTCGATCAGCCGGACAGGAAGATTGTCCACGCAGTAATATCCCTCATCCTCGAGGATCTTGATCGCTGTCGCTTTTCCGCTGCCGCTCATTCCTGTAACGACCACAAATCTCATCAGAACTCTCCCAAAAGAATAACTTCGGTCTCCAACTCTATGCCGCTCGTCTCAAAAACTCTCTTCTGCACAGCCCGGATTACATCCCTGATGTCTGCGGCTGTCGCATGATCTTTGTTGATCACAAAGCCGCAGTGCTTTGCCGAGACCATGGCCCCGCCGACGGTGAATCCGGCAAGCCCCGCCTGCTGGATCAGCTGGCCGGCAAAGTGTCCCTGCGGGCGCTTGAATGTACTGCCCGCACTCGGATACTCGAGCGGCTGCTTATCTCTTCGCCTCTGCGCATAATCCGTCATTCTGGCAGTGATGACACTCTGCTCATCCGGATGCAGGTAGAAGACTGCGCGCAGCGCCACAGCGCCGTTCTTCTTCAGGATACTTTGGCGATAGCCGAACGCCATCTCCGCATTTGTGAGTGTCCGCACAGTTCCATCCGGAAACAGCGCCTCCACGCTCTCCGCCGTGTCCTTGATCTCTCCGCCGTAAGCGCCCGCGTTCATCACAAGACCGCCGCCGACAGAGCCCGGAATTCCCGCCGCAAATTCAAGGCCTGAAAGGCCCATATCTCTCGCCATAATGGCTGCCCGCGCAAGCGGTGCACCTGCGCCGGCAGTAATCCTGCGCCCATTGACAGAGAGCGCGCACAGGCTCTGCGCGCCGCCCTCATCCGCTACATCCGGCGCACTCGCACGGTTTGTATCCGTCATTGGGATTCCGCCCTGTGTGAGCGTGATCACGCATCCTCTGAACCCCTTATCGCCGACAAGGATATTCGTGCCGCGTCCTAAAAGGAACCACTTCTCTCCGGCCCTCTGCAGGATTGTCATGACCTCCTGCAGCTCCTGTACTGTCTGTACATACACGAACAGATCCGCCGGACCTCCTGCGCGGAAGGAGCTGTGCAGAGACATCGGCTCATCCGTGCGCACTCTGGAAGGGCCTGTCACAACGGCGATCTCCCTCTGCAGTTCCTCAGTTCTCTTTGTCATTTATCTCTGTCTCCATCATTAATATTCGTCCAGCCTCATCCGGAGCTCCTGATGCAGCAGTCTCCGTGGAACTGAACCGTTCCCATTCCGGAGACACTTTTATTCATCATCTTCATCCCGCCTGCTGGAAAGCGCCTTCTGCACGCGGTTATAAAGCTCCTGTGCCGCATTGTAGCCCATCTTTTTCTGTCTGTGGTTGACAGCGGCACATTCGCAGATGATCGCAAGACTTCTGCCGGGCCGGATCGGGATCCTGTGGCAGACCACCTTGTTCCCGAGGTACTCTGTGTATTCCTCCTCAAGTCCAAGTCTGTCGTATTCCTTGTCCTTGTCCCAGTCCTCGAGCTGGATCACAAGATCGATATTCGCCGTATCACGCACGCTCGAAACACCGTAGAGTGATTCCACGTCGATGATACCGATGCCGCGCAGCTCAATAAAGTGCTTGGTTATATCGGGTGCGGAACCTACCAGCGTCTCCTCGGAGACCTTGCGGATTTCGACCACGTCGTCCGACACAAGTCTGTGGCCTCTCCTGATCAGCTCAAGTGCGGCCTCGGATTTGCCTATGCCGCTCTCACCAGTGATCAGGACACCCTCGCCGTAGACATCAACGAGCACCCCGTGAATTGAAATACAGGGTGCAAGCCTTACGTTGAGCCAGCGGATCAGCTCCGCCATGAAGACAGACGTCGCCTTCTTTGTCTGCAGGACAGGGATCTGATATTTGCGGGCGTACTCCAGGAACTTCGGCTCAGGCTGCAGATCCCTGCAGAAAATAAAGCAGGGTTCCTTCATGGCAAACATCTGATCAAAGATCTCGTCCTGTCTCTCCTGTGACATGCCCGCCATGTAGGAGTGCTCGACAAAGCCGATAATCTGGATGCGCAGCGGATCGAAGTGTTCAAAATATCCTGTCAGCTGCACGCCCGGCCTGTTGACGTCGGGCTGCCTGATCTTGATCTTTGACACATCGATGTCAGGCGTCAGATTGACGAGTTCTTCTTTTGTGATGACCTCACTTAACTTAACACATGCCATAGCTGCCCCTTGCCTTCTGCACGCGCACACGCAGCAGGCGCATCCGCGTCCCCCTCTGCCGCAGACTGCACGCCCAGCGCATCATCCCCCATGACCGCGCTGACAGCATTGCCCGCAGCACTTGCTGCCATATCCGTCCGGCCTTATCTCCCGGTGCTGAACCGGGATGCCGTGCTACACAGATACTTTGTCTGGATTTGTAATTGTTTAGCACCCCTCGAAAACTCTAAAATTTCGGATGGGAAGCTTGCTTACCAGACGAAATTTTAGAGTTTTCGAGGGGCGGCCAAGGCGCGGAGCGCCTCTGGACGACCACATCGAAGAGAACCGAAGGTTCTCGAGATGGGGTGCTAAACAGATACCTGGATTTTAGAATAGCACACCTCATTTTGAATATGCAACGACCGAGGCCATTTCATGCTCGTCTCCGCTCACAGAGATGATATTTCCAGGTGAAAGCCTTGAATAGATGCCGGAAAGATGTCCGCCATACAGATACAGTCCGGTCATATTGGCGAAGCTGTGCAGATGCGGATATGCGGGATCCTGCGCGCCCTGCTGCCAGTCTGCGACAGCATTGACCGAAAAATCCGTATCAGAGAAGTCCGCATTCAGAGTCCTGTACGGCTCCACATACTCCTGCAGAATATATCCGCCTCCGGCATGGGCTCTCACGATTTCCTGCCATTTATCCTCCGTATATGCCCCGCTGTAGAAAATACCCTGCGCGCCGTAAGAATCCTGCGGCTTGATGATCCATCTCTTCTGCCTCTTCAGGACATCCTCCCTGCGCGCCGTCTCCTCTGAAAGGAGTGCAGTATAGGGAACGTGCGCTGCGACGAACGTATTTTCAGCGGGCGTAAGGATCTTCTTTGTCTCCTCCATGTGCAGGATCCGGAACAGAACCTTGTCGTGCACGACCTGTGTGCAGAAATCGCCGGCCAGAAGAGTGCTGCCGCTTCGCACTGCCTGCAGGAAATCCGCAATCTCCTCCTTATGAGCGAGAATGTCCGATGTCACGGCTCTCCTGTAGATCGCATCCACCGGCATGCCGCTCTCCGTGTAAAGATGTCTGCCGTCGAATCGCATGCTGCGGATTTCCGCCACCTCGGCGCGGCAGCCTGCCCGCGCAAATGCCTCGCGGAACCGCTCGAACTCTGCGCCGGAGACGCCCTTCTCCAGAAAATCGACGACTGCTACATTGGGCAGTTTCTTTCCCCTTCCGCTCTCCCTCCAGAGTCCCAGAAACATGGACACAAAGGAGTCAAAGAGCTCGAAGGGCTTCTGGATGTAATGCGCATCCAGCTCCTTCCACATCAGCGTCTTCTCATAGAGCTGCGACATGACGCGGTTCTCGTTCATGGCGCTGCTCCCGTCCGCGTTGAATTCGCACCAGCGGAAATCTCCCGTCTCCTCATTGAGGAACATGTCGAGTCGGCATACGGGGAGCAGAACAGAATACGGCGGACACCTGCAGATCCACTCCTCCAGCTCCTTTGAGAAGCCAAAGAGCGTGCGGTAGGCAGGATTTTCCAGGTACTCGTCTATGACCTTCACGAGGATCCGCCACATCGTCTCCCCGGCATCCTTGACAAGGGCATAACCTTCTTCCGTAAAAGCCTTCGGAAAATAAAGGAGCTTCACCGGCGTGCCGTGATAAGTGGCCTCAGACCCCGCGATTTCTGCTGCTTCCCGCATGCCGGATGCATCGTGGGCCTGCATATTATTTTTATAGAGCTGAAGCTCTTCCTCCTGCAGTGTCAGTTTCATGCATGAACTCCCAAAATTCGTCCGTGTTCTCCAGACGATCCGCCTTCAGACGGCCCGGAGATACCATCCTTCTCCGTCCGCCGGACTCCGCACAAAGGCGGCGCCGGCGATTTTGCCGAATGCTTCGGCACCGATGCTGCGCTTTTTACTGCCGCACAAAGTGCTCCAAATGGGCGAAATCTCTGTAGTGTCCGTCCAGGAATTCCCTCTCCCGCGCCGTGCAGGCACTGTACACATATCCCAATACAGCTGTGCGAAGCGCCGCCTGGCCGTCTGTCTGATTTTTGATCTCTGCCAGGTCTCCCGCCTCTGTCTGATCTGCTGTCCCACTCCGCAGCGCGCCGGAAAAGCCGTGCGAACACAGGAAGTCCTCCGCGGCGCGCACATCGCTGAACAATGTCCTGATCACGATGCCGTACGCCATGATCCCTGTAAGCGGCATGGAATCCCCGACGCGGATTTCGATGTAATGCTTGGCCCGCACATCCGGGAAAACCATGGACAGCGCATGTTCCACTTCGTTCTCCGCCCCCGCAGGAACAATCTGCGGCGCATGCAGGACGAAGTCCGCATAGGCATTGAACGTCATCTCACCATCCGTCAGGTATTGGTGCACATCATCTCTGGAGGGATCCACGTGCTGCCAGATCTCAAGGCGCATGTGCCGCCTGGTATTGGTTGCTCCCTCAAAGACCGGCATGTTGTCGCACAGGTCCGCGAAAACGGTGCGCAGAGCATAGGCGAGCCTGTACTTGCGGGCGAAATCATCCTCGTCCGCATAGTCCACGGAGATCTGTGTGGACGCCGTGCCGCGCATCATGCATCTGCCGTAATGTCCTATTGCCTGAAAGGCGGCATCCATCAGACGGTAGCGCTCCTTGGGGATGATGACGAGGTCATCCACCTTCGATGCCGGCTGATAGCCATATGCTGCGATCTCCCAGCCAAACCTCTTCAGAACGCGCAGGAGGCGCTCTTCAAACGCCTCGTAAATATCCCGGTATGCAAAGACATCGCAGACAGGTCTCGCACTGATTTCCAGCTGCGCCGCGGGCTCAAGCGTAATCGTATAATCCGCCGTCTCATACCCGATGCAGTGTCCTTCCGACATGGTTTTGGATGTAACCCTGCGGGCGCCTTTATTTTCCTCTTCTATGAGCGCAAGGAGAATCTCCTCCACGCCCCGCTCTCCATAATACGGCACCGCTTTCTGCGTCACCGGATCGACGATGAAGCGCTCCAGCTCAATGCCAAGCTGCGTCCCCTGCAGATTTTTGCGGCAGCCCTTCCGCAAATAGGCGGCCAGATCTTCCCTGTTCATTTGAAACCTCTCTTCCGTCTCAGCTGTCGTTCGTCCCCCCAGCGGTGAACTGTCGGATGGACATTCTCTCACTGTACGGACTCCTGATTCTTATGAAAATACGCCCAGATCGCCTCCGCCTGTGCCTTATTGATCTCCGGTACGCGGCAGAGCGTCTCCTCATCCGCATTCATGATGTCCTGAATGGAGCTAAAGCTGCGCATCAGCGCCTTCTTTCTCGCCGGCCCGATGCCCGGTATCTCGTCGAGACGCGAGTGTACCTGCGCCTTCGAGCGAAGAGATCTGTGGTATTCGATTGCGAACCTGTGCGTCTCATCCTGAATTCTCGTGATGAGCTTGAACCCTTCGCTGTGCGTATCGATGGACACCTCTATATTGTTGTAGTACAGTCCCCTCGTCCTGTGGTTATCGTCCTTGACCATGCCCGCGACAGGAATATGAAGTCCCAGCTCCGAGAGAACAGAGAGCGCGATGTTCACCTGCCCACGGCCGCCGTCCATCAGGATGAGGTCAGGGAACTTTGTGAAGCTCCCGTATTCCTGCCCGATGTTCTTCTCTGTGAGCTCTTCTGCCTCCTCCAGGCCATGGGTGAATCGCCTCGTCAGCACCTCCCGCATGCAGGCATAATCGTCGGGACCTGCCACCGTCCGGATCCGGAATTTTCTGTAGTCGCTCCTCTTGGGCTTGCCCTTCTCATAGACGACCATGGAGCCCACATTCGCAAAGCCGCTGATATTGGAGATATCGTAGCTCTCCATACGCTCTGCGCTCTTTAAATGCAGGAGAGCCTCGATCTCCTTCACGGCGCCGATGGTGCGCCCTTCCTCCCTGCGAAGGCGCTCCCTGTCCTTGTGCAGAATGATGCCCGCATTCTCGTTGGCCAGCTCCACCAGCCGCTCCTTCTGCCCCTTCTGCGGCGTGATGACAGAGACCTTGCTCTCCTTTTTGCCGGAGAGCCACTCCTCGAGAACGGAACTGTCCTCGAGCTCCTCCGGCACATAGACTTCCTTGGGGATATAGGGCGTTCCGGAGTAAAACTGCACCATGAATTCGGAGAGAATCTCAGCTTTCGTCTTTCCGCCCACATGGTTCATATAGTAGTGCTCTCTGCCGATGAGCCGCCCATCCCTAATAAAGAACGTCTGCACGACCGCATCCGCATCCGCATTCTCTTCATCGATGGCTATGCCGAGAATATCCTTGTCCTCGCCGACGCCCTCGGACATCTTCTGCTTCTGTGAGATCTGACGGACCGAGGAGAGAAGATCCCTGTAGTGTGCGGCCTCCTCGAAATTGAGTGCCTCCGACGCCTTCTCCATTCTGGCCTTCAGATCATCCTGAATAATCTCGTAGTGTCCGGAGAGGAACTCCAGGGCGAGATCCACTCTTCTCCTGTACTCCTCTTTTGTCACCGCGCCGTGCACGCAGGGACCTGTGCACCGCTTCATGTAGTAGTTGAGGCACGGTCTCTCCTTCCCGATGTCCGCGGGCAGGTTCCTTCTGCAGTCGCGAAGGCCGTACATGCGGTTTAACAGCTCAATCGTATCCCGCACCGCGTTTCCCGAAAAGAACGGGCCGAAATACCTCGCCTTGTCCTTTTTCTGTATTCTCGAGAAGAGGATCCTCGGATACTCCTCTCCCACCGTCACCTTGATGTAGGGGTATGTCTTATCGTCCACGAGCATCGTGTTGTACTTCGGACGGTGCTCTTTGATCAGGTTGTTCTCGAGTATGAGTGCCTCGAGCTCCGAATCTGTGACAATGTATTCAAAATACGCGATCTGCTGCACCATCTGGTCGATGGCAGGTCCTCTTCCTATGTTGCTGCGAAAATAAGACCGCACCCTGTTGTGCAGCACCTTCGCCTTTCCGATGTAAATGATCACGTCGTTCCGGTCGTGCATGATGTACACGCCCGGCTTCTTTGGCAGTTTATGCAGTTCTTCTTTGAAATCAAACTTATCCGGCATACTGAAAATAATAAGGCCGCCCCATTCCGGCGCCTCAGAAAAATCCGCGGAAAACCCGGGGCTGTGGAAAGTGCCAACCGGCATTCTCCACAGCCCCGCAGCATCTCTGCCTCATTGTTGTTTATTCGCTCTCAGGTTTGTTCTCTTCCTGTCCGGAAGTGCCCTGTCCATCTGCAGCTGCATCTGCGGAAGCGCTGGCGTCCTGCTCCTTTGCTTTTTCTGGAACGGGCTCCTGCTCAATCGCCTTCACATTCTCCTGGAGCTTCTCCTCAGGACTTTTCTCCTCTTCCGGCGGCAGGCCCTTCGCCTCGCGGTAGATCCGCATGAATTCCTTGCCTGTGATCGTCTCCTCTTTGATGAGGTAGGCTGCGATCTTGTCCATCACATCCATGTTGTCGGAGAGGATCCTCTTCGCCTCGGCGTAGCACTCGGCAAGAATTCCTCTGACCTCCTCATCAACAGCGGCAGCCGTCTCATCCGCACAGTTGAGCTGTGCGCGGCCGTCGAGATACTGACTCTCCACAGTGGCAAGACCCATGATGCCAAAGCGCTGGCTCATGCCGTACTGCGTCACCATCGCCCTCGCGATGTTGGTTGCCCGCTCGATATCGTTGGAAGCACCGGTCGTCACGCTCGAGAACTTGAGCTCCTCCGCCGCGCGTCCGCCGAGAAGTCCCACGATCATGTCGTGGAGCTCTTCCTTGGAGTTGAGATAATGCTCCTCCTCAGGTACCTGCATCACATAGCCGAGCGCGCCCATAGTTCTCGGCACGATCGTGATCTTCTGCACAGGCTCCGAGTTCTTCTGCACGGCGCTGATGAGCGCATGACCGACCTCGTGGTAGGAGACAATCCGTCTCTCCTTCGGGCTCATGACGCGGTCCTTCTTCTCCTTGCCGACGAGCACCTGCTCCACTGCCTCGAACAGATCCTTCTGGGAAACATATTCCCTGTGGTTCTTGACCGCGTTGATGGCGGCCTCATTGATCATGTTCGCAAGGTCCGATCCGACGGCGCCGCTCGTTGCGAGCGCGATCTCCTCGAGATCCACCGTCTCGTCCATCTTCACATCCTTGGAGTGGACCTTGAGGATGGCAATTCTCCCCTTCAGATCCGGCTTGTCCACAATGATGCGCCGGTCAAAACGTCCCGGGCGCAGCAGCGCCTTATCGAGGATCTCCGGGCGGTTCGTCGCGCCGATGACCAGAATTCCCTTCTGGGAGTCAAATCCATCCATCTCTGAGAGGAGCTGGTTGAGAGTCTGCTCCCTCTCCTCATTCCCGCCGCCGAATCTGGAATCTCTGCTGCGGCCGATGGCATCAATCTCATCGATGAAAATAATGCAGGGCGCGTTCTTCGTCGCCTCACTGAAGAGATCACGCACGCGGGATGCGCCGACGCCCACATAGAGCTCGATAAAATCCGAGCCGGTGAGAGAATAGAACGGCACATGCGCCTCTCCGGCAACGGCCTTCGCGAGCAGCGTCTTGCCGGTGCCGGGCGGGCCTACAAGAAGGGCACCCTTCGGAAGCCTTGCGCCAATCTTTGTGTAGCGCCCGGGGTTGTGCAGGAAGTCCACGACCTCCTGGAGAGATTCCTTTGCCTCATCCTCTCCGGCTACATCTGCAAAGGTGACACCGGTATCCTTCTGTACATACTCTTTGGCATTGCTCTTGCCGACGCCGCCCATAATGCCGCCCTTCCCCATTCTTCTGAACAGGAAGGAGAGCAGCACCCACATGATGACAATGGGCAGAATATACGTCGCAAGAACAGAGATAATCAGCGCGCTCGAATCAGGGATATCTCCCTCCACGTCCACATCTTTCGCAAGAAGGCGCTGCGTCAGTGTGGAATCATCCACAATTCCCGTGTAATACCGGATCTCTGCTTTGTCGTTGGATACGCCTTTTTCCTTTGGCGCAATATTGATCTGGCTGTCGGTGATCTCAACGCGGGCGACCTTGCCGTCCTCCACCATCTGGTTGAATTCGGTGTAGGAGATCTTCGTCGTCTCGGATTCTCTCCCCCGCGCCATATAGCTGATCGCCATGATCATGATCAGTGCTGCCATGAGCAGCACAAAGAAGTTCTGACTGTTCGGCGGCCTTCTGCCGCCGCCGTTTTGTCCGTTTCCACCACTGTCGTTATTGTTCTTCTGATCGCGGCCGCTGTTGTCACTGCCAAGGCCTGGAAAATTCATTTACATTACCTCAAACTATGTATCTGTTTAGCACCACATCTCGAAAACCTTCGGTTCTCGAGATGTGGGCGTTCAGAGGCGCTCCGCGCCTTGCCCGCCCCTCGAAAACTCAATAATTTCGTCTGGTAAGCGAGCTTCCCAGCCAAAATTATCGAGTTTTCGAGGGGTGCTAAACAAATACCAAACTATTAATATTCATGGATCGGGATCCATCGATCTCCTGTCTGAAAGAGTGACAGATCCTTCCTCATACCCCTCGGGGCCCTTCCCTGCGCATCGCCGTGAAAGCATACAGCGTCTTCCGCCCGGACCCTGGCATCATTATATTATAAAGAGAATTCAAAACAATCAGCCAAATGTGAAAAGAAACTAAAATTCATCGTGCACAATCGGATTTTTCCATTCCGTGCCGATCGTTTATACTAAAAAGATATCGGTCCGCCTCGCGCATTATATCCCGCCCGGACCGGCCGGCTTTGGAACTGCATGCCGGAATGCATTGCCGGCTCCCTGCGCAGCAGGTGCGCGGCACAGAGAAGAAAGGAAGAACATGCCTACAGTCAGACTCTTTGATGATACACCCTATGAAACTTCATTTACCGGCACTGTTGTCAGCACGCAGCCGGGCGGCCGGGAAGGAACAGCGCAGATCGTTCTCGACCGGACGCTCTTTTTCCCTGAGGAGGGCGGACAGACGCCCGACCGCGGAATTCTTGGCGGATTTCCGGTCCTGGACGTCCAGGTGAAGGACAATGTGATCACCCACACCGTGCAGGCGCCGTCCGACGCCTTTGTGCCCGGGGCAAAAGTGAGTGGAGAGATCGACTGGTCCCACCGCTTTTCCAATATGCAGAACCACTCCGGCGAGCACATTCTCTCAGGTCTTCTGCACTCCCTGTACGGCTATGACAATGTGGGCTTTCGCCTGAGCGACAACACAGTTACGCTCGACACAAGCGGGCAGCTCACAGACGAACAGCTCCGGGATCTCGAGCGCAGAGCCAACGAAGTCGTTTACAGGAATGTTCCCATTCACTGCGAATACCCTTCCCCGGAAGTACTGAAAACACTGGATTACCGGAGCAAGAAGCCGATCGACGGTCCTGTCCGGATTGTGACGATAGAAGGTGTCGACGTGTGCGCCTGCTGCGCACCCCATGTGCAGAGAACCGGAGAGATCGGGCTCATCAGAATTCTGGACGTCCTCCACACAAAGACCAACATGCGCCTCACCATTGTCTGCGGCATGCGTGCGCTCGAAGAGACACAGAAGGAGCAGGAGCAGCTCCTGGCCGTCTCACATCTCGCCAATGCACCGAGGCTCTCGTGTGCAGAAGGCGTGCAGCATCTGCTGGATGAGATTCTCTCCCTGAAGGAGCAGCTGAAAACAGACGACATCCGCTACGTCGACACGAGGCTGCGCGAGATTGACCTGTTGGAGAAGATGCAAAATGATGCGGACGTGACCGGCGCATCGACAGCATCTGACAATACTGCTGCTAAGTGCGGAGCGGGCAGCATGTCCGCCCGCTCCCTCTGGGTGTTCGAGGCGCCCATGAATGTTCTCGCGCAGAGGAATTTCATGAATCAGCTGTGTGAGAGAGGGTACCGGTTCGCAGGTGTTTTCACGGGATCGGATGAAGAGGGCTGGCACTACCTGATCGGATCGCGCGAAGATGACGCGAGAATTCCCGGAGATCTCCTCCGAAAGGAATTCGGCGCAAAGGGCGGCGGCAAGCCCGCCATGGTGCAGGGCACCGTCCATGCAGCGCAGGCTGCCATTCGGGCAATACTGCCGTGACCGCCGCTTCCCTGCACATGCATGAATTACGCAGCGCCCGCCGGAAGACCTGTCAATCCGGCCGGTGAGGGGGCACATCAATAGAAAGTCGTATCTGGAAAGCCTATGAATACTGTTGTCAGAAAAGCCGTGCGAAAACTCCACGCGAAGGACCTTGTCATCATCGCGCTCGGCAGCACCATTGTCGCCTTCGCGACAAAATATCTTTTAGACCCCGCAGGCCTTGTCACCGGCGGTGTCTCCGGTCTTTCCATCATTATCAAATATCTGACCGGACATTACACTGCCTTCGAGGTACCGCTGTGGATGTCCAACTTCGTCCTGAATGTCCCGATCTTTCTCTTTGCCATCTACACAGACGGCTGGAAGAGCATCATCAAGACGGGCATCGGCTGGATCCTCATGACGGTCGAGCTCTATGTATGGCCCGATGCCGCCATCATGCCAACAGAGGATTTATTCCTCGTGGCGATCTACGGCGGCGTCTGCTTCGGCGCGGGCACAGGGCTTCTTCTGTCGACAGGTGCGACGACCGGCGGCACGGATATGCTGGGACAGTCCCTCCACAAATTCATGCGTCAGTATTCTCTGGGCTCTCTCATCGCCGTTCTCGACGGGATAATCGTTGCGCTCGGCGTAGCTGTCTTTGGCGTGGAGAGAACGATGTTTGCGCTCATCAGTGTTTTCATCATGGGGCGCGTGACCGATTACTTTGTATCGAAGGGGCGCCGCGCCAAGATGTCCCTCATCATCTCGGAGGCCGGACCCTCCATTGCAAAGGATATTCTGGAGGATCTCGACCGCGGCGTCACGAGCTTTGCCGGGAAGGGCATGTATACCGGCCAGAGCCGCATTATCCTCATGTGCATCTGCTCCAACAGAGATATCCCCGAGATGAAGAATATCGTGCGCGATCACGACCCGAAGGCGTTCTTTGTCATCTGCGATGTGAACGAGGCCATGGGTGAAGGTTTTATAGAGCACTGGAAATAAAAGCCGGACCCACCGCGGCAGCCGCGCAGCTGTGCGCGCTGCAGAAATAACGTGCAGACGCGCTCAGATGCGCTCCGTGATAAGATGCCCCTCGCTGTCCTTTCCGACGCGGATTACAAAATCAAAGGCGTTGCAGCGCGTGCTGAGGTAGAAATCCTTTTCAGGATAAACCTCCTGCGTGTCCGGATTGAAGAAATGGGCGCCGGCTGTCGTCTTCATGGCATCCGCCCTTGCCTGCACATCGAACGGATGGCCCTCAAGAACAGATTTAATATATTCCGCACACAGCACGTCCTCGTCCGCGCGCGCAAGGCCTGCCTTGCCCATCGCAACGATCGATACCTTCTCCGGATTCTTCTTTCTGATATATGCAGCCACGGCGTTGGCGTTCACAAGGCTCGCTGTAACGATCTCCTGCGCGCCTGCTGCCGCTGCGTTCACGATCCCCTGCGTGCCTGCGCTCGTCGTGTGGATCACGGTCTTTCCGCGAAGATCTGCGCCCTCCATCTGGCAGGGGGAATTGCCGTAGTCACACCCTTCCACCTTTGCGCCCTTTCTCTCGCCGCAGAGGATATAGTCGGGATGTGCCTTCTTCATGGCGAAGGCATCCTCGAGACTGCCGATGGGATAAATTCGCACAACACCCGCATCGAAGAGATAGCACTCCAGCGAAAAAGCGCGGAACACATCGATGACCACTGTAAGCCCCTGTGCCTTCCTCGCGCCCTCGATCAGTTCAAGAATCTGAATATCCATAATGCTCAGCCCTCCTCTTTCTTTGCACATCATATCACTTTTTTCAGAATCACTCCGTTTGATGAAACAATTCCGGAATATATGCCGCATCTTGTAATTTTCCGCGGTTGGTGTATATTGTGAGCGTGCGCTACATCCATTGTCTGTCAAAAGACAGACCCCGGGGCGGCGGGTGCCGTCACCTGTATACGGAGCAGCAGCAGGAGGGAATATTCGAATAACGGTCGTATTGCGCTGAAGATTCATTCTACTATGCATAGAATGGGTCTTTTTTTACGCGTAACTACGAGCGATGCAACTCGATACAGAAAGAGTGCGGCGCAGGCTTGCCTGCAGAAGCACCTCTTTCTGCATCGAGTTATAGCGCGACAGCGCGATATTCGCAGCAGCTTTGCCGCTGCGAATACGCATCGCATGTATAGCCGCGATACACTATTTCCCCCTACAGATCGCAGAGACCCTGCGAAGGAAGGTATGTTATGAAAAAGAGACTGATCACCAGCATCGCTGCACTCGCAGCAGCACTCTCCCTGGCTGCATGCGGGTCAGGAAACGGCGCGGCAGAGGACACCGCCGCATCCGCCGGCACCTCACAGACCGCGCAGACAGGGGACACCGCCCTGCAGGCCGGCACGGCATCCACGGCAGAAGCTGCCGCGGCCAAGGACGGCGGCACCTTCACCTACGGCATTGCCACTGAGCTCGACAACTTCGATCCCTTCACGGCGACGACCGCAGATGCGAAGAGCATCTACTTCAACATCTATGAAGGCCTCGTCAAGGTACAGCCGGACGGCACGTTCACAGGCGCTGTGGCCTCCGACTACAAGGTTTCCGACGATGCAAAGACCTATACATTTACGCTGCGGGACGGCATCCGCTTCCACAACGGCAATCCTGTCACGACAGACGATGTGCTCTACTCCATTCAGCTGGCCATTGACAGCAAGATCAACGGATACGACAACATCGACAAGTTCGAGGCGACCGATGACAAGACCATCGTGATCACCCTTAAGAAGGGCGACACCTCCTTCCTCGCCGATGCCACACAGGCCATCGTGCCCAAGGATTCCGACAACAACCACGAGCTGGCACAGAAGCCCATCGGCACAGGTCCCTTTAAATTCACGGAGTACGCCGTACAGGACCATGTGACGCTGGACCGCTTCGATGATTACTGGGGAACACCCGCCCACCTGGATGAGGTTGTGGTGAAGTTCCTCGCCGCTTCCTCCGACTACATCGTGAACTTCCAGTCCGGTGCCATCGACGGCTTCACGGCGGATGCCTCCATCACCGAGCAGGTGGACAAGAACAGCGCGGTTCTCAACGTCGGCAACTCCAATGCCGTGCAGGCCCTGTACCTGAACAATGCAAAGGCGCCCTTCGACAATGCGGACGTGCGAAAGGCCATCTGCTATGCCGTCAATCCCGATGACATCATTAATCTTGTCGACTACGGCTACGGCACGAAGATCGGGACAGCGATGATCCCGGGTCTCTCTGCCTACTACAATGACTCGCTCGCATCCACATATGCGACAGATGCCGACAAAGCGAAGGAGCTGCTGGCGAAGGCGGGATATCCGGACGGCATCGAATTCACCGTCACCGTTCCATCCAGCTATCAGGTACATCTCGACACGGCGCAGGTTCTCGTCAATGAGCTGGCCGACGCCGGCATCACGATGAACATCAGCCAGGTGGACTGGGCGACATGGCTGCAGAACGTCTACACCAACAGGGACTATGAGGCGACCATCATCTCCGTCGACGGCGCAACACCATCGCCGACCGCCTTCCTCTCCCGCTACAGATCGGATGCGGACAACAACTTTGTGAACTACAAGTCGGATGACTTCGACGCCGCCTACGACAAGGCCGTCGCTGAAGTCGATGAGACCAAACGCGAGCAGGACTTCAAGGACTGCGAGAAGATCCTCACAGACGATGCTGCCAGCGCTTATCTGCAGGACGTCGCCAATATCCTTGTCTACAGAAAGGGCTTCTCCGGTTATCAGGGCTATCCCCTCTATGCTGTAGACTTCTCTGCCATCAGCAAAGACTGACGGATGGTCTTAAACGCCGCAGGCCGTTTGGAGGCTGACATGCGCTACATTCTGAAGAAAACCGCGATACTGATTCTGACCATGTTTCTGATCTCCGGTTTCACATTTCTTGCCTTCCATATCATTCCGGGGGACCCCGCACAGCTCATTCTGGGCACCAGTGCTTCCCCGGAACAGTTGGAAGCACTGCGTCATCAGCTGGGCACGGATCTGCCCCTGTACAGGCAGTACGTACAGTGGATCACAGGGTTCCTGCACGGCGACTTCGGCACATCCATCCGCTATTCGATGCCCGTGGCATCGCTTCTGCAGGGACACCTGGCTCCCACACTGATACTGGGGGCCATGGTGATCGCTGCAACACTTCTCCTTGGCATTCCGCTGGGGATCCTCGGCGCACACAAGCGCGATTCCCTGTGCGGACATATCCTGAGCCTCCTGGATATGATCGGCATCTCTTTTCCGGAATTCTTCCTCAGTATCCTTCTCATGTGGATCTTCGGACTCATTCTTCATCTGTTCACGCCCGGCCAGTATGTGGACTACGGGAGCGACCCCGCGGGCTTTTTCAGATTCATGATCTTCCCCGCTGCCGCCATCGCCATTCCGCAGACCGCCATCCTGGCAAAATACGTGCGCACCGCCGTAATCGAAGAGCTCGGCAAGGACTACGTGCGCACCGCCAAGGGCAAGGGCAGCACGATGCAGGGCATTCTCTACGGCCATGTACTGAAGAATGCAATTGTCTCCATTGTGCCCCTCATCGGCATGATGATCGGCAGCATCTTTTCCGGCAGCATCATCATCGAGCAGGTCTTCGGCATCCCCGGAGTCGGAAGACTCCTCATCTCCTCTGTCTCCGGCAGAGATTTCCCCCTTACAGAGACCATCGTGATGTACATTGCCCTGATCATTGTGCTCACGAACTTCGCCGTGGACATCGTGATCCAGTGGATCGATCCGAGAATCCGTCTGAATGGCTGATTTGCAAGGGATAAAAGCAGTTTGCTGATCTCGTAAATGATCCACCGGACCATTTACCATCGGAGAAACCGCATTCGCGGATTTCTCCCCGGGGTGCTGCAAAAGACGCTTCACAGAGAGGAAAATATGACAAGAAAGAAAAAGGGAACTGCAGAGCTGCGCATTGGCGCCGTTTTAGTCGGCGTTATTGTGCTGCTGGCCGTTATCGGCACCTTCTGGACGCCGTACGGCATCAATGAAATGAGTGCGCGGGACAAACTCGCGGCGCCAAGCCTCCTGCACCTGTTCGGCACAGACAACATGGGGCGCGATGTTTTCAGCAGGGCCATTGTCGGCGGGCGCTTCACGCTCCTTGTCGCCGTCTCCACTGTGGCGGGCTGCACGGCGATCAGCCTTGTGCTGGGGCTTCTCGCCGGCTACGCCGGCGGCATCGTTGATGAAGTGATCATGCGCATCATCGACGCTGTCAACTCTTTTCCCGGCATCCTCATCGCCCTTGTCATCGTCTCCATTCTTCCCAAGGGAAGCTACACCATCATTCCCGCGCTGTGCATCATGTTCGTCCCCAGCTTCACCCGGATCGTTCGCACCGGAACCCTCCAGTACAAAAACGCGGGCTTTGTCCGCAGCGCCAGAGTGTTCGGAGATTCGGACCTGCGCATTCTTATGATTCATATTTTTCCCAACATTATGCCGCTCCTTCTCTCCACCATCGTTGTCGGTCTCTCAAACGCGATCCTCGCGGAGTCCAGCATGAGCTATCTCGGCCTTGGTATACAGCCGCCGACGCCCAGCTGGGGAAGAATGCTGTATGAGGCGCAGAGCTATATTTTCAATGCGCCGTGGTGTGCACTGGCGCCGGGCTTTATGATCGTCCTGACGATTGTCGGCTTCAACTGCCTGGGCGAGGGCCTGCGCAAGAGGTATCTCACATGAGTACAATCGCTGAAAATACTGCCTTCCGCATCCATTCCTCTGCGGCGCGGCAGTCAGCCCCTGCCGCAGACAGGAAAATTCCTGCAGAGAATGGCGGAAAGACAGAGAAGGCGGAGCAGGCTCCCATTCTCCGCATTCAGAATCTTACGATCGGTCTTCGAGGAGCCGATTCCTCTCATCATGTGACGGACCATGTCAGCATCGATGTCGGGGCCGGTGAAATTCTCGGCATTGTCGGCGAATCCGGCTGCGGCAAAACCGTCACGAACCTTGCCGTCATGGGCCTTCTGCCGCAGTCCCTGTATGTCTCCTCCGGTTCCATCCTCTTTCGCGGGAAGGATCTTCTGCAGATGAGCACGAAGGAGCGGCAGCAGATCTACGGAAACGACATCTCCATGATCTATCAGGAGCCTCTGACCTCCTTGAATCCTCTGCAGAAAATCGGCCGCCAGGTGGGGGAGTCTCTCCGGCTCCATGAGAGGAATATTTCCAAAGAGGAGATCGCTGTGCGCGTGCGCAGATCGCTGGAGGAGGTGGGGCTTCCGGACATTGACAGAATAATGGATGCCTATCCCCATCAGCTCTCCGGCGGGCAGAGGCAGCGCGTCATGATCGCGATGGCGACCGTCTGCAGACCGGACCTCATGATCGCGGACGAGCCCACGACAGCGCTGGATGTGACGGTACAGGCGCAGGTTCTGAGACTCCTGCATCACATCAGCAGACGACATGGGATGTCCGTTATTTTCATTTCCCATGATCTGGCCGTCATCCGGCAGATCTGCGACCGCGTGGTTGTGATGTACGCGGGACAGGCTGTAGAGAGCGCTCCTGTGGAGGAGCTGCTGTGCACACCTGCGCATCCCTACACAAAGGCGCTCCTTCGCTCTATTCCGCTTCCCTCGTCGAAAGGTGCGGATCTCCCCGTCATCCCGGGCCATGTCCCCGCCGTGAACGAGAAGAGAGATCCCTGTCCCTTTGCGCCGAGGTGCCCTGTTGCTTCTGCGCTCTGCCGGGAAAAGGCGCCGGCACCGTTACTGCTGTCAGAGGGACACGAAGTCCTCTGCCACATGGCCGGCAGGGGAAAGGAGGCGGCCGATGACTGAGACATCTGAAAATAATGCATTCTCAAAAGGAACGTCTGTCGGACTGAACAGACAATCTCCTGCGGCACCTTCTGATTTGCAGGGGGGAGATACAGACAGTATCCTTGAAGTCTCCCATGTGTCCAGCAGCTACAGGGACGGCGGGCTCGGCATAGTCTCCAGACCGCAGAGCGTACAGATTCTGCACGACGTCTCCTTCCGGATCCACAAAGGAGAGTTCTTCGGACTTGTAGGCGAATCGGGCTGCGGCAAGTCGACGCTTTGCAACTCCATACTGGGCCTGCAGCCCTTCAGCGGAACGATCCGCGTGAACGGCACGTCCCGGAAAGAACTGGGACGGAAGGACTTCTCAGAGGCGGTGCAGGCTGTTTTCCAGGCCCCTATGAGCGCACTCGATCCCAGAAAGACGATCGGTTACACGCTTAGAGAGTCCCTCATCGCCCACAGGATCGGCACAGCACAGGAGCAGCATGCCGCTGTGCTGGAGATGCTCAGCAGAATCGGGCTGGATGCCTCCTATGAAAACAGATACCCCGGCGAACTCTCCGGCGGGCAGAGGCAACGCATCTGTATCGGGGCTGCCCTGATGCTTCATCCCTCCCTCATCATCGCGGATGAGGCCGTCTCCGCGCTGGATGTTTCAGTTGGCGCACAGATTCTGAATCTGTTCAGAGACACGGGCAGGAATGAAAATTTTGCCATGCTCTTCATCTCGCACAACCTGAATGTGGTCTATTATCTGTGCAGCCGCATCGCCGTGATGTACAGCGGAAGAATCGTGGAGATCGGCAGTGCGGACGATATCTATTATCACAGCGTTCATCCCTACACGAGACTCCTCCTCTCCGCCATTCCGGGTTTTGAACACGGGATAGAGGAGGAAGAATCAGAACGGCAGATACAGGCGGAGCTGCACAAAGCAGGAGAAGCAGCCGGAACGGACCGGGCAGAAAAAGCGGGGCGCAGCATCGGAAAAGGCGCCGCTAAGTGCGGCCTTTCCGGGCAGCCGCACACAGCCTGCTGTTTCTATGCGCGCTGTCCTTATGCCGCAGAAAAATGCCTTTGTGAGCCCCCGCAGATCAACGTCGCGCACGACGGCGCCCCGGAGCACCTCGTCAGCTGCATTCTGGCAAAATGAACATACAAGGAGGTCTTTTTTTATGATACTCGCAATCGATACAGGCAACACGCACACCGTCATCGGGTGCATCAACGATAAGAATGAGGTGACGCAGACCGTGCAGATCAGCACGGATGTGACAGGAACCGCTTATGAGTATGCGGTCAAGATCAGAGAAATTTTCAGTATCATAGCGCTGGATCCCCACAGCTTCGACGGCGCCATCATCTCCTCCGTCGTGCCGCAGGTCACACTGGTGCTCGCCAAGGCCATCCGCCTCGTCACGGGGTGCGAGCCGCTCATCGTCGGCGCAGGCGTAAAGACAGGACTCAATATCAAGCTCGATGATCCCGGCACCATCGCAGGCGACCTCGTGGCGACAGCCGTTGCCGCCAAGGAGGAATATCCCCTTCCCTGCATCATCATTGACATGGGGACGGCTACAACTGTCACGGTAATAGACAGTGACGGCAGCTACATCGGCGGCTGCATCATGCCCGGCACAGGCATCTCTCTCGATGCGCTGACAAAGGAGACATCTCTTCTTCCCAGCATCGATTTCCTTCCGCCGAAGAAGGTCATCGGCACCAACACTGTGGACTGCATGAAGGGCGGCATCGTCTTCGGCTCCGCGGGTGCCCTGGACGGCGTTCTTACACGCTACATCGATGAGCTGGGACATGTCGGCAGCATCGTCGCCACCGGCGGTATGGGCCACATTATTGCTCCTTACTGCACCCACGACATCACCATCGACAACCACCTGCTGCTGAAGGGCCTGGGCTACATCTACAAGAAGAACAAGGAGATGCAGGAGAAGCCGAAGAGACGCTCACGCAAGTCAAAAGATAAGGTATAAAAAACCGCGGCAGGTGAAAATTTCATCTGCCGCGGCTTTTTTATTCTCAGTTCGTTTTCTCAGGCTGGTTTCTTTCCTCAGTCGATCTTCGGCAGTACCTTGCCAAGGCCGTCCAGATCAAGTCCATCGTAGTACTCGATCTTGCCGCTGTCTGCAGCTGCTGTCATCGCCGGATCAATCGGAAGCCTGCCGATGAGAACAGTGCCCTCTTTCTTTGCGGCTTCCTCGGTGTGGCTCTCGCCGAAGAGCTTGATCTCCTCGCCGCAGTGCGGACATTTCACATAGCTCATGTTCTCGATGACGCCAAGGATCGGCACATTCATCTGCTCCGCCATGCGGACTGCCTTCTTCACGATCATGGAAACCAGATCCTGCGGCGTCGTCACAACGATGATGCCGTCGACAGGCAGAGACTGGAAGACAGTGAGCGGAACATCGCCAGTTCCCGGAGGCATATCGACGAACATATAGTCCACATCGCCCCAGACAACATCTGTCCAGAACTGCTTGATCACACCTGCGACAACGGGACCTCTCCAGATAACGGGCTGTGTCTCATCCTCCATGAGAAGGTTCATGGACATCACCTTGATGCCTGTCGCGGACTCTGCGGGCACAAGAACGCCCTCTTCCTTGCCCTGCTGCTGCATCACGCGCACGCCGTCCGGCGTCACGCCGAACATCTTCGGGATACTGGGGCCTGTGATATCACAGTCCATCACAGCCGTGCCAAAGCCGTGGCGTCTCGCCCACAGCGCACACAGTGCGGTTACGCTTGTCTTGCCGACGCCGCCCTTGCCGCTCATGACGGCGATCATCTTCTTCACATGACTGCCGGGATTGGCATCCACGCGGAAGTTGGCCTTCGGCATGGGAATTCTGCCCTCTTTTTTCTCTTCTGCCATTATGATTACCTCTTTACATTCATTCTGGTATTCGTCCGGCACGCCGAACAGATACTATTCTACATCAACTGTTTAACTGCCACATCAGTAAGATAGCACATAGCCGTATCCATTCATGTAACTTTTGTTACTCATTACTTGTAACTGTTTAGCACCCCTCGAAAAGTCGAAAATTCGGATGGGAAGCTCGCTTACCGTCCGGATTTTACGACTTTTCGAGGGGCGGACAAGGCGCGTAGCGCCTCTGAACGCCCACATCGAAGAATTGCGACGCTGTTTGGAGCAATTCGAGATGAGGTGCTAAACAGTTACCATTACCTGCTCAGCAGTGCGCCGCCTCTGCGCTTAGCTGCAGACCGCACAGGATGGCCGCAGACTCTCTCTGTGCCTTGACAAACCAACATCCGCGCGGCCTCTCTGCGTCAGTCCTTATTCTTCTCCTTCTTCCCCTTCTTGACTTTCTTTTCGCTCTCTTCCTTAGCCTCTTTATTTTCCTTACTGCGGAACTTCTCCAGCTTGTCCTTCGGAAGCTCCCTCTCGATGGATCCGCGGAGCTTGTCAAACTCGCCAAGCCTCTCCTTCGTCACTTCCGGATACTGGGGATTCATATCCTTAAGCGTGTCGCAGAGAATCTCGCTGACAATGTAGCGCATGTACCACTTGTGGTCCGCGGGAACGACGTACCACGGAGCTTCCTTTGCTGCCGTCGCATTGATCGCATCCTCAAAGGCCTTCTGGTAGGCATCCCAATAGCCGCGCTCCTGCCAGTCGCTGGGCGAGAACTTCCAGTTCTTCTCCGGCTCCTCGATTCTGGAGAGGAACCGCAGCGCCTGCTCATCCTTGGAGACATGCAGGAAAATCTTTACTGTACGGATGCTGTTGTGGTAGAGATACTGCTCGTAATGGCGGATATCCTTGTACCTGTCCTCGATGATAGTGTTCTCATCAATGCGGTCTGCGTGGGCCTGCTGGCGGTAGAGCTCCTTGACCTTGCCGATCAGCACATCCTCATAGTGGGAGCGGTTGAAAATGGCGATTTCGCCCTTCGCCGGCACCTGCTGTTCTACTCTCCAGAGAAAGTCGTGCGCGAGATCCTCGGATGAAGGTGCCTTGAACGCCGCCTCGTGCACACCATGGGGCGAAAGGCATGTCAGGACAGAGCGGATGGTACCGTCCTTGCCGGCCGCATCCATCGCCTGGAACAGGAAAATAACGCCCTCCTTCTTCGCTGCATAGAGCTTCGCCTGCAGCTCATCCATCTTCGCATCATTCTTCTGCATCTGCTCAAGTGCCTCTGCCTTGTCTTTGCACAGAGAGGTCTCATCTGTAGAGGCGTCCTTGATTGAAAAATGTCTTGAGCCGTCGTAGCGGTATTTTTCCAGTATTTTCTTTGCTTCACTCATCAGTATTCCTCCATATATTCTCTAGAATTGTCCAAATACAATTGCCTGTATGTTCACGGCAACTCATCCTGCGCTGTCTTAAAAATCCACCAGGTAAATGCCTATATCCACCTGGACAAAGCCTCTCTTTTTCTGGACGCTGCGCACCCGCGCCGTCAGCATTTTTCCGGCGTCCATGAGCCTTGAGAAAATGAGATTGTCCTTCTCCGGCACGTAGCCGAGCTTCTGCTTAGCCGCATTCAAGATCACAATGGCCCGCTCGTCGTACTTGTTCTGCTCCCGGCGAAGCGAGAGCGGATCCCCCGCCTTCAGGGCATCGAAAAGCGTCTGATCTTCCACATGGCTCGTGCCGGCGATATAGGTATCAAAGAGGTGAATCTCTCTCTTTAACGGCTTCAGGATCTCTTCCATCCCGTGCGCAGAGATGGCGTGCACCAGTTCTCCTTCTTTGCGGACAGTCAGATCTGTATCTTTCTTCAATTCTATCACCCGCCTTTATGCGTTCACACACACAGTTCTATGCTGATGCCGGAATCTGCAAGGAGATTTCTCTTATCCTCTTTCAGATCTTCGAGGTACTGTTCGAAATCCTTTATATCCGCTTTCAGCTCCTTCGTTTTGGCCTGTACAGCCTTCTTGTCGGAAAGAAGATCTGCGTACTGATACGGGTCGCTCGTACGGATCGTGTGTACCTCCTCTTTCAGCTGGTCGATCTTTTCCCGCAATGCATCCGGCGTCATCGTGACGACAGGGACCTGCTCCCCCTTCAGCGCCTTCTGCACAAGAACCAGCAGTTCCTCCAGCCCCTTCAGATCATTTTCCCCATAGGCATCTTCCGTCCTCTGCCAGAGATTCTTCAGTTTCTCATTGGTCTCCGTATCCGGGTGCATGTCGGGATGGATCAGCTTCGCGATCTGTCTGTAGATCTGCCTGACTCTTCGGACAGTGTAGTCCGTGCTGACCTTGGATTTCAGGCTCTTCATTCCATCCTCCATCAGCTGTTGGAGCTGTTTCCTATAGGGTAACATCTCCCGTGCAACCGCTATATCCATATCGTTAAGGTTGAGCGTTTTGCCGGCGTTGACGGCCTGCATGATATAGGCAATCTGCTTCTTCAGGCGGATGCATTCAATCTGGAGACTGAACCGCTTCGCGACCAGAGGACCGAACTCCTTTAGATATGCAGTCCAGATGCTGCCTGCTTCCTTCCTGACCTGGTCCCTTCGAAGAATCCATTCCCGGTACTCCTCATAGAGATCTCCTATGAGATCTGTCAGATCGTTTTCCATAAACCAATCCCCTTACCACATTGCTGTAAACCTGCAGGTACATGGGCTGCATCGTCAGCCTTGATCATGAGCACCTGCACCCTCTATAGTGAAATCATAGCAGTCGCAGCCATTGACTGCAGCGTATGCTTCAGACATGAGAATCTGCGCTCTCAATGGAGAAATCATAGCAGTCATAACAGATGTCTGGAATCTTATCTCCGTCGATTCTTCCCTTCATCATCATGTCATCCACAGAGTGGAACCACTTGCCGTCGAGGCAGACGGACGTCTCCTGCCCATCCTGCTCGGCAGTGATTTCATGCCTTTCATCACCGCACATAAAAGTGACCCTGCAGGGCTTTCGCAGAACGTAATAGAGGTCATACAGATCGCATTCTTCGGGGTCAAAGGGCGTGAGCGAATATATTTTCAGTACGATGCTCTTCATGATGCTGAAGTTGCCGAAAAAGGCGTTGTCCATGAGCCGGCCCGCCATTCGGTCTTTGGCATCGAAGAGAAGTTCCAGGGCGTTGTCTTTAGCCGCATCAGGGGAAGATTCCAACATCTTTCCCTTCGCCGCGTCAGAGCCGGCTTCCGGTGCCGTCAATCCGTCGATCCATGACACCATTTCCCTTGGACCGTCAAGAAGAATCTCCGCGAGCCGCAGCTCGATCTCCGGCAGGTGATAATCCGGCACCATTGTATTGTCCGGATCCGTCATCATAGCATAGAGGCGGCGGATCAGGTCAGCATAGTGCACCCAGTTCTTCTCCACGTAATGCCCGGAGCGGTACATATCCGCCAGCTTGTAGACGGCATTGATGTAGTCATCGTACTCCCCAGCTCCCTTCAGCTTCACCTTTTTATCAGGCTGCCAGAAGCCATCGTCCTCAATCCTCTCACCCGTCAGCAGCTCCAGCACCTTTGCGTAGCAGTGATACGCCTTTTCGTAATCCCTGGTTCCAAGGCGTCCGTAGTACCAGATGTACCCAAGGCCGGTCCATGCGTACGGCACACCGTGGTCTGCCGCCAGCTGGTAATACTTCAGCGCCAGATCGTAGATCTTCTTCCCGTAATAGTAGCCGCCAAGGTCCGTCGCCGCCTGCATGTCTCCATGATCGATCAGGAAATGGCTGGCCTCCTCATACATGGGCTCATTCTCTGCAGGTTCCCCGTTCCTGTAAAAATCCCGGATGATCCTTCTCGCCTGTGCGTCCGTCATACTGCATCCCCCCTTTGAACAGATATTTTGCCGCGATATCCCCTATATTGTACCCGATACTGGTCTGCCTTGCTCCATGGGAAATCATCAAAGTCAAATTCCTATTATAAATTTCTGTCATCGCTGCTGCGCGCAAAAAAAGGCCGGCCAACTTAATGGCCAGCCCCGATATATAGATGATATTTGATGCAATGATCAGCTGTCCGCCGAATTCTTATTACATACACCTTCTGATCATCTCAGGATCATTCGTCGTGATATTGACGATCAGGTCCCTGTTGTCATCGCGCAGAATCCGCACGGCATCCGCCGCGTCGACCTGCATGGATGAGACGAGTTCAAGATAGCTCCGGCTGTTCATCTCGGTGCCGCAGCAGCCGGCATGCGCTCACTCGATGAGCAGCCCCACCGGGCAGTGATCTGACCCATACACATCTGTATAGATCAGCGCATCCTTCAGCCTCGGCTCAAGGCATTTCGATACGATGAAGTAGTCGATTCTCCACCCCGCGTTTTTCTCCCTGGCGTGGAATCTGTAGGACCACCACGAATAGACGCCCTCTTTGTCCGGATAAAAATACCTGTAGGTATCCGTAAAACCATTCGAGAGGAGCACCGTCATTTTCTCCCTCTCCTCATCCGTAAAGCCTGCATGGCCGCGGTTCGTCTTCGGGTTCTTGAGGTCGATCTCCTCGTGGGCCACATTGAGATCTCCGCAGAAGATGACAGGCTTTTTCTTCTCGAGTCCCTTTGCATAAGCGAGAAAAGCGTCCTCCCACGTCATGCGGTAGTCGAGGCGCTGCAGCGCATCCTTTGAGTTGGGCACGTACTCCGTGATCAGGTAATAATCGGGATACTCCAGTGTGATGACGCGTCCCTCGTGGTCATGCTCCTCTATGCCAAGGCCAAGGCTGACGGAGAGCGGCTCCTCCTTTGTGAAAACAGCCGTCCCCGAATATCCCTTTTTCTCGGCGTAGTTCCAGTACTGGTGATACCCAGGCAGATCCATTTCGATCTGTCCCTCCTGGAGCTTCGTCTCCTGCAGGCAGAGAACGTCCGGTGCCTCCTTTTCCACGAAGGCATAGAAATCGCCCTTGCCGACACACGCGCGAAGGCCGTTGACGTTCCAGGATACTAATTTCTTCATCGGCATGTTTCTTTCCTTTTACTCACTGAATGACTGCACACGCTCAGCCAACTGTACACTATCATCCCGCAGTGAAATCCCCGCGATCGGTGAGATCCGTCTGCAGACTAGTTGCCCTCGTACTGGATTGCCGAGTAAACCGGGTAAGGCGCAAGCGCTTCCCTGCCCTTCAAACCCTTCAGCTCCATGAGGACGAGGACGCCTGCGACAACGCCGCCGCATTTCTCGACGAGCTCGATCATCGCCTTTGCCGTGCCGCCCGTCGCCATGAGATCGTCCACGATCAGTACCTTCTGTCCGGACTTGATCGCATCCTGGTGCATCTCCAGCGTCGCCGTGCCGTATTCCAATGCGTAGTCGACGGAGACTGTCTTCCACGGGAGCTTGCCCTTCTTGCGGATCAGCACCATCGGCTTATGCAGGTTGTACGCAATCGGCGTTCCGAAAATAAACCCTCTGGACTCCGCTCCCACGATCACATCAAAATCCACATCCTTGATGAGATCCTGCATGGTGTCGATGGCCAGCTTCAGTCCGTCCGCGTCCTGCGCCACCGTCGTAATATCTCTGAACAGAATTCCCTTCTTCGGAAAATCCGGAATCGTGCGAACGTAATCTTTGAGTTCCTTTGCCATATGAGCCTCCTTGATCAGCAGCACAGGCATCCCTGCACTTATGAACGTTCAGATGCACCTGCCCTGCACTGCCGGGCAGTTCTCCGTGCAATCCAAAACGCGATACCCTATAATGTAGTTGGCATTGTTCCGACATGCCTCAAGAGCAATCGGAAAAAAGCGCCAATAAGCCACATCTGAAAATTTGTTGGATAACCCCAACGTGTTCATTATATCGGCTGCACAGCGATTTTGAAAGACTGTGCGCCCCAGGAAGGATTTCATGGAAGACATCAATATTGCCCTGCTCATCGATGCTGACAACATCAGCCCCAAGTATACGCCGCTCATTCTCAGCGAGCTGTCAAAATACGGGAAGATCACCATCCGCCGCATGTACGGCGACTGGACGCAGGACCGCCTGCACTCCTGGATGAAGTGCTACTCCACCTATTCCCTGACGCCCGTCATGCAGCCCAACTCAACGCCCGGCAAGAATTCCAGCGACATCGCTCTCATCATCGATGCCATGGACATTCTCTATGACGGGGATGTACAGGGCTTCTGCATTGTCTCCTCCGACGGCGACTTCAACAAGCTGGCGACCAGACTCCGCGAGGCCGGCAAGGTCGTCATCGGCATGGGGGAGAAAAAGACGCCTGAGTCGTTCAGAGTCTCCTGCGAGCGCTTTATTTTCCTGGATGTCATCAGCGGAAGCGATGACAGCGACGCCGACAGCACACCGGCACAGAAGAGCTCTAAGAGCAGATCTTCAAAGAAAAAGACCGCACAGAAGGCACAGAAAAGGGCAGAGACTGCGGCCGCTCCTGCAGCTTCGCCCGATCTTCCTTCCGATGTGAGCGTTGTTGCCGATTCATCCGACGCTTCCGATTCGTCTTTCGACACCTCCGATCAGGACAACGGCTTCACCGACCAGTCACTCATCGAGAACGCCATCGTGAAGATGATCACCGACAATAACACGGACGGCAAGGAGACGGGCCTTGGCGAGATCGGTTCCCGTCTTGTCAAGATTTTCCCGGACTTCGATATCCGCAACTACCATTACAGCAAGCTCTCTGAATATCTGCGCGATCTCCCATCCCTCTCGGTCATCAACAAGGACAACAATGTGTGGGTCTCCTTAAAGAGCTCCCCCGACAGCGAGATTGAGCGGCAGATCCACCAGATCTTCGCCCGCCACAGGACGGATGATCTCAACATCAGTGTCCTCAAGAACGAGCTGCAGGATCTGAACCCCAATCTCAACGCCACGATCAGAAAGAGCGGCGTCACCAGATTCTCCGTCTATCTCAACCGCAACATCCACTCGGTCGAGGTGAACGGCCATCACGTGACACTCCTGAAGCCGGATGCCAAAGCGGATTAAAGTGTCTGCTGCGTGCGCGTAGGACATGCATGAATAATACAGATCGGGAATGTGCACCACATATGCTTTGAAAGCAAATGCGGTGCACATTCCCGATCTGTTTAATATCTGAAAAAAAACATAACTTACCGGAATTCATCTCAAATGCAGGTGAGAGAAATATCCCCACATCTGCTTTCAAAAGCAGACGCGGGGATATTCCTCTCTCTTGATGTCTCAGAAAGTTGATCAATCCTCAAACGGATCCACGTCTTTGATATTGTCGTGCAGGATCCACGGCGATACGCTCTCGAGGAAGCCGTCCACCTTGTTCCAGTACCCGAGAATGTCCTCCGCGACAGACTGGGCATGTCCTGCGCCGTGCACCCAGAGGCAGTCCTTTCTGCAGGCAGCCGCCTCATAGAGGCGCTTTCCCATCTCTGCAGGGACGTATCTGTCGGCTTCCCCATGGATGAACAATGTCGGTGTATTGCTGCAGGCAACTGCCTCGATCGGCGAGGCCTTCGCCAGATCATAATGGTTCCTTGCAAGGCAGATTCCCCGCACCATCTGCAGCGCCATCTCTGTGGGCAGCACCTTCTTCGGCAGCTGCCCGTAGCCGTGCGCGAACTCCTCCATTGCCGATGTATAAGAGCAGTCGCTGATAACCGCCTTCACACTCTTTGGCAGCTCCATTCCGGTCGCTGTGAGAACGGTGGCTGCGCCCATGGAAAGACCATGCAGTATGACAACCGCTTCCGGATCCCTGGTCTCAATGGCGTGAATCCATGCGATGAGGTCCTTCGCATCGTCATATCCCATGCCGATGTAACTGCCCTCGCTCGCGCCGTGTCCGCGCAGATCCGGCAGCAGCACATTCATGCCGTACTCCTCATAGTAATGTCTTGCAAAGACGCCGACGCTCTCCGCGCTGTCCCTGTAGCCATGTACGCAGACCGCATAGCGGTGGCAGCCCGGTGTGTTCGAAACAATCAGATTTCCGTGGAGCTGAATTCTGTCCCACGAAAGAAGATAGACATCCTGCCGGCGCACATGCTCATTCATCCAGCGCCGCCCCTCGCGGAAAACAGCGCGATTGGTTGACGTGTCCTTCTTCTCGTCATAAGGCTTTGGAGAGAGACAGTAGTTATAGAGATAAAGCGCGGCACCCGTAAGTCCGCCCGCCGCCGCAAAGGCAGCTCCTCCAAGCACTGTGCCTAATGCTCTTCTTATTTTCATCCTGCTCCTCCTTTTTTGTGGATCTCAAAGCGAACCATTTCTGCCAGTTGTCATCTCCGATTCTCTGCGCCAGCAAAGCCGTCCTCACCAGAGAATGATGCGTCTGCTCCGGCAGAGTCGCCATCACCGGAGAATGATGCGTCCGCGCAGTTCAATTCTTCCCCAGCACCTCAAGGTTCACCGTGATGTCAAACTGTGTTCCCTGGTTCAGCTGGCTTCTCACCTGAATGCTGCCTCCCATGAGACTGAGCGTCTTTCTGGCCGCTGACAGCTCACTCTGGGGATCATCAAAGAGCCCCGGGAGCTTCTCGTCCGCAATCCCGCTTCCCGTATCGCGCACAGTGAAGTGATAGTAGGCGCGGCCATGAACTGCGGGATCCGCCGTGTACGAAAATGTAATCCGGCCGCCGGCGCCCGTGCTGGCCACCGCGTTCTCCAGGGCAGCCAGAAAGGCCATCTGCAGTCCCGGCTTATTGCCCTTCACCATATCCGGCACCAGCTCCTGTGGTTTGCAGTCAAAGACAAGGTCCTTTTGTCTGCACTGGGGCCAGATGATCTTGCGCACAGTGTCCACACAGGCACTGAGAGAGAATTCGCACTCCCCGCCCCTGCCGCCGGGGATGCTCCCGGCGATTGCCACAAGATCGGAGGACATGACAGGGACATTCTCCGCGATCGCGCGGATATCGGCCTGCAGAGCATCCTTTCTCTTCCGGTCCTCCGCCTTCTGCATGGCCTCCGCCATGCTCTGCACAGAGCGAAGCTGCCCTGAAAGAAGGTACTGCATTCTGGTCAGACACTTGTCCTTCTCCTTGAGACGAAGGGCCGTGTCATTGTCCTGCGCCCGCTCACTCAGCTGCAGCTCCTTCAGCTGCGCCTTCAGGGTAAAATTCTCGCGGGAGAGCGCATCTGCCCTCTCCTTCTCCTTCTCGAGTTCCCCGCTCTTCTCCTGCAGCTTCTTATCTCTGTCCTCAATGAGCGCCTTCCGCTCAGCTTCATTCTGTTCCTCAGTCTCTTTCTTTTCCTGCTCCCACTGCGCCTGCAGCCTCTTCTTCAATTCCTCCGTCTGCTGCAGCACCTCCTTGTCCATGGCTCTCTCCATGGCGAGGATTCTTCTCTGGTACTGGGAGTCCGAGCGCGCGTGGAGCTTCTCTGCCTTGTCGTACTCCTCCTGGAGGCGCGCAAGACTCTCCTCTGCCTTCTTTCTGGCGGCGGCCTCTGTGCGGACTGCCTCCTCGGATCTTGTCACCGCCTCATTGATCGCGCGGCTCGCCTTCTCCGTCGCATCGCGCACGGCATCATCTGCCTTCTCCTGCACCTTCGCGGCATCGCTGTTCTCCTCGGCAAAGGTCTTCACATCCTGCGCCTTCTGCGCTTCCTTTGCCTTCTCCACTTCCTTCTTCAGGCGGCGGTTCGCTTCCCCGACGATGTTCGTGATCTCCATGAAGAAGAGATAGAGGACGGTCTTTTTGCCCTCTTTATAGGGTGCGGCCGCCACAAGGTGCGAGGCGACCGTTCTGCCGCTGCTCTTTACAAGGCTGACCTGCAGGTCCATGGGCTTGGCCTTCTTGATGCCGATCAGCTGCCCGAGGAGTGTGCGGACCCGCCTCTGCTCTTCTTCTGAGAGCATGAAGAACGGATTCTCCTCCATGCGGCTGTAGAAGTCATCCTCCTCGTAGCCAAGTCTCCTGTAAAAATAAGAGTTGCTGTACAGATGCCGGATACCGGCTCCCGCTCCTCCCGTGCTCGCAAGGACAATGACGCCGCCGGGCATATTGTCGATGAACTCCCGGATCTGCTCCGTGTCCGTCCGCGCATATTTTCTGGAGATACCTACGAAGGTCAGCGTATACCCGGCCCCCTGCTTCTGAATACAGAGCGTACAGCGGATGTTGACCGTGTCCTCTTCTCTCTTCGGGATCAGGTTGACCTCATAGACGACCGTACTGGTGTCGCCTGCTGCCGGTGCGCTGCGGATTGCCGCGATGTCCACGTTGAAGAGCCTCGGATCCTGACGAATAGTTCCCTCAATAAAAGAGAGCGTCTCCTGCTTCGTCAGAAAATGCCGTATCTCATCCGGCGTCACAATGACAATATCCGCCGCAAGAAATTCGATGGTGAGCCTTGCGTCCCGCCTGTTGTATAATGTCTCTAAGAATTTTTTTCCGTAATCGATTGGTGTCTGCATGATAGATAATTGTATCATACAGGCCCGCGCCGGCGCAGTGATTTTGCTGTGCTGTATTTCATCAGTGCCCCATATTTGCGCTGAAAATATGTGCCGGCCGAATGGAGAATAAGCCGATAAGGAGGAGACGAAAATGGCAGAACAGACCGACAGCAAGAACGAAAAGGAAAACGGCATCATCACCCTGACCGGCGATGACGGCACGGAGGAGCAGTATGAGCTGCTCGATATGATCGATTATTCCGGCACCCAGTACGCCGTCCTCGTGGAGGCGGACCCGGATGCCGAACAGGTGCAGATCTTCAAGGTGGAGGATGCCGACGAGGAGACGAACACGCTCACGCCCGTAGCCAGCCAGGAGACCGCCAACGCGATCTTCGAGCTCTTTAAGACAAGGAACAGTGATAAGTACGATTTCACCTGAAAAAAAGGCGTGCCGCACGTGCGGCACGCCTTTTTTATTTGCGCGTCGTAGCGAGGAAGGGGGCATCCATGCTTGCATGAGATGCCTTCTGACGGTTCTGCGTGCCAGTGGCACGCGTTTAGAACGGACCGAGCCGGAGGCGAGACCACCGCGACATCGAGTAGGAGGCGATTGCCACCTCCTACTCGATGTCAGTTCTCCTTCTCTGCAGCCGCAAAGACTCTCTCGAACTCCGCGATCAGATCATCTCCGTTCTCAATGCCGACAGATAAGCGCAGCACCTTGTCCGTGATGCCGTTCTTGTCGAGCAGCTCCTTTGGCACCTCGGAATGTGTCTGTGTGATCGGATAAGTGATGAGGGACTCCGTTCCGCCAAGACTCTCCGCAAAGCGCACCAGCTCCACGTGATCGAGAATGGAGTGGGCGAAGCCTGCGCTGTCCACCTCAAATGTCAGCATGCCGCCAAAGCCGGTGGCCTGCTTCTTCATGATCTCATACCCTTTGCTGTCTGGAAGTCCCGGATAGAGGACCTTCGTCACATGGGGATTTTTCTGCAGCCACTCTGCGAGCCGGAATGCGTTCTCCTGCGACCTGTCCATGCGCACGGCCAGTGTCATGAGTCCCCGCATGATCAGCCAGCTGTCGATGGGCGCCAGCTCATTCCCCGTGATCTTGATCATATCCCTGATCTTCGTCCCGAGCTCCTTCGTGGCAGAGACCACGAAACCGCCGAGTGTATCATTGTGCCCGCCAATATATTTCGTCGCGGAGTGAATGACATAATCTGCGCCCCACTTAATCGGCTGTTGATAATAGGGTGAAAGGAAGGTGTTGTCCACGATGAGAAGAATGCCGTGTGCCTTTGCAATGCGGCTTACCTTCTCCAGGTCCGTGACATGCATCATGGGATTGGTGGGTGTCTCCAGATAAAACGCCTTCGTATTCGGGCGGATGAACTGCTCCGGATCGTCCGTGGAGAAATCAATGCCCGTAAACTCGTAGCCGTTCTTTGTGTTGATCGTCTGGAAGAGTCTGGTGCTGCCGCCGTAGAGATCATTATCGACGACAAAATGATCGCCGGGCTTAAACGTCTCCATGACAGCCGTCACTGCCGCCATGCCGCTCGCAAACGCCGCGGCGTCTGCGCCGCCCTCGAGCAGTGCCATCTCGAGCTCGAGCTGCCTGGTCGTCGGGTTGGCGACGCGGGTATAGTCATATCCTGTGCTCTCCGTCTGCTCCTTGAATCCTCTGTGCGCAAAGGTAGCCGTCTGATAGATCGGGTAACTGATCGACTGATACTGATCGTCCTCTCCTGCGTGAATCTGGAGCTGACTCTCTATATGGAGCTTTTTCTTATCCATGATGTCCTTTCTGCCGCGCATACCGGCCCCTGAATTCACAGGGGTGCCGGACAATTGCCGACTATTATTTCTGCAGTGCCTTCACCGCGTCCCCGAGCCGCCCCATAGCTTCCTCGAGAATGCTGCGCGGGCAGGCAATGTTGATGCGCTCGAACAGCGCCGTCTCCTTACCGAAAATAGCGCCGCCATCGAGCCAGAGCCTTGCCTTGTTCACGATGAGGTCCTCCAGTTCTTCGGGCTTCAATCCGGTGCCGCCGAAATCAAGCCACAGAAGGTAAGTTCCCTCCGGCTCCACGAGACGCACGCCGGGGAGATTATCCTTCACATACTGCCGCACATAATCGAGATTTCCCTTGAGATAGGCAAGGAGCTCCGTCAGCCACGGCTCGCCAAGATCATAGAAAGCTTTCGTGGCCACCATGCCCAGGACATTTCCCTGGCTGTATCCGGACGCCGCCACTTCTCTTCGGAAGAACCTGCGCTTGTCCTGATCCGGAATAAGAATGTTCGCGCATTGAAGTCCTGCAATGTTGAAAGTTTTGCTGGCGGAAGTCCCCGTCACCGTGAACTCTTTGAAAGAAGGGTCGACGGATGCAAACGGCACAAAGGTGTGTCCCGGATAGACGAAATCGCAGTGAATCTCATCGGAGAAGACGGTCACCCCGTGCTTCTTACAGATCTCTCCAATTCTCTGCAGCTCCTCCCTTGTCCACACTCTGCCCACAGGATTGTGGGGATTGCACAGGAGGAACAGCTTGACACTGTTCGTGTATATTTTCCGCTCAAAGTCGTCGAAATCGATGTGATAGCGCCCGTCCTCGTACACGAGCTGGCTGTTCACCAGTCTCCTTCTGTTGTCCTGGATGACCTCGCGGAACGGATAGTAGACCGGCTGCTGGATGATCACCGCATCGCCGGGCTTTGTGTATGCGCGCACAGCGGCGGCCAGTGCGTAGACGACGCCGGGCGTCACCGTGTTCCACTCCTTCTGAATCGTCACGCCGTATCTTCTCTGAAACCAGCTGACGAGAGAGTCACCATACGCATCGTCCGGGTCCGTATATCCAAAGATCCCGTGATCAATCCGCTTCTTCAGAACGTCCAGCACTTCCTGCGGTGCCCGGAAGTCCATATCCGCAACCCACAGCGGCAGAAGATCATCTCTGCCCATTCTTCGCATCTGTGCGTCGTACTTGATGCAGCCCGTGCCTTTTCTGTCAATTACGGTGTCAAAATCATAACGTCCCATGGATTCTCCCTTCTGTCACCTCTGCAGGGCGCTGCCGCTTCCGCCCCTCTTCTCCTCAATCTTCTCCGCCAGCATATAGTGGAGACTCCCCGACAGATACAAAAGGCCCAGGATCATGTCCACAAACGGGAAAATCATGACGCTTAAAAAGGCCAGAATTCCGTCAAGAATCTTTGAGGCGCTCACGTAGGCGTAAAGAACCATCCAGAGAGCGATCACGCCAAAGCAGATCAGCATGAAATATCCGCAGATGCCTACCGTCTGTATCACGTTCTGCACGATCTTATTCCCAAACGGCTTTGCATAAGACACGTTGTAGAGAATATAGGCGATGAAAGCGGCATATCCTGTCCACCTCGGCGGATAATAGGCAGTCACCGGCGTGGGCTTCGGTACCTGTACGCGGAGCTTGCGCAGTACAAGGAGCGTCACCTGGAAAACAATAAAGCCCTCAAGTCCTCCGGAGATGGCAATGGAGATCAGCATCACCTTTTTCAGCATATGGGCGGGCGGAATAAGGGCGGAGACATCAACGCCGGTTTGTCCCGACTGCTCCGCTGCCTTCTGCATCATCTGCTGCATCATCTGTTCCATCTGCGCGACGTCCTGATCGAGGCTGACGCCGGTCGTGATCTGCGCGATGACGACCATGCTCACAAGCTCACAGGCCATCGTGAGGAACATGATCATCAGCATCGTCTTTGTCAGATCCTTCTTGTGGTAGATGCGCACGCCCAGCACTATGCCCAGTACCGCCGCAGAGACGGCATAGAAGATAGATGTAAAGGTTCCGAAAAAGAAGGAGAGCAGCACCATGCATACGAATACGGTAAGGCTCGCCTTCCCGCCGTACTGCACGGCGAACGCCGCGATCGGGATCGGCAGGATGTAGGTCATCATGCCCTCCAAAAGGCCTCCCGTCTGCCGGTTGAGCAGAAGAATGAGCCCGTATATGGCGATCAGCATCGCGCCGTATGTAATCTTCAATGTCTTGTTGTTCATGTAGGAAAGCCTCCGCTTGCAGACACCTGTGTTCTTTATGATGAACCGGCCGCTCCTGCACTCCTGACCGGCAGATGCAGGCGGCCGCACCATTTCTGATGATGAACTATCATACCATATCCACAGATGCGGGACGCGGAACTTTGCATGCAGTAGTTTTCCTATAGAATATATATGATTTATAAGAATTGCAAGTACTTTTTACCGGTATACCGGCAAACCTTTCAGATGCACGATCAAAAGCGTCTTGCGAAAATGACAGGATATGATGGTAGAATAGTATACATTCGATGCTTTTAAATCCTGTCACATTATTGAGGTAATGAACATATGTCTCCCACACCCACCAGCACAGAATCCCCTGTATACAACAAGCGGCATTACAGAACCGGCATGATCTGCTTCTTCTTAAGCGGCATCGGTGCCATCAGCGCCGGCGTCATCGTCAGCCTCCTGCGCGATCTCTACGGTTTCAGCTACAGTCTGACCGGCACACTGGTCTCTGTCATGAGCATCGGCAATATGATCTCCCTCCTCATTGCGGGCATCCTCCCCGACATGATCGGGGAGAAGGCGACGACTCTGCTCCTTTGCAGCGGCTATGCGATCGGTTATTTTCTCATGGCGCTGACCGGAAATCCGATCCTGCTCCTCATCGCCTTTCTCATTGCTGGCCTTGCAAAGGGGTGTGCTGCCAACAAGTGCACGGTCCTCTCCGGCAACAACACGGATGACCGGCCGAAGGCCATGAATCTCATGAATGCTTTCTTTGCACTCGGCGCACTGCTGTGCCCCTTCCTCATCTCCTTCACGGAGAATCTGGGCACCAAGGCACCCATGATCGCCGTGGGACTCTCAGGCCTTCTCATGTGGTACATGTTCCTTCGCGCCGGCCTTCCCGGCAGATCGGGTGCCACTGCCGGCGAAAAGGCAAAGACAGACTACAGTTTCCTGAGGAATCCAGTGTTCTGGATCCTCACGCTCCTTCTCTTTTGCCAGAACGGCGCGGAGTACACGGTAAACGGATGGCTGGTCACCTATTACAAGAATGAAAAGATCCTCGTGGGTACTCTCGCCGCTTACACGGTAACTGTGCAGTGGCTCTTTACACTGATCGGCAGACTCCTCCTTGCGTTCGGCATAAAGATCCGCAATCCCTACAAAGCGCTCTCTGTCATGGGCATCGCACTCACGGTCATGTACATGGTGCTGATCCGGATGAACGCGGCTGTGCCGGCACTCATCGCCCTTGCCCTCTTCTCTTTCTCCATCGCCGGCGTCTACCCGATGGCCGTGGCCGGCGTGGGGCAGATGATGAGCTCGGCGAGCGTGGGCGTTCTCCTCTCTATTGCGGGCGTCGGCGGCATTATTTTCCCTTGGATCGTGGGCATCATCGCCGACCGCACGACGCTGCGCACCGGTATGGCCGTCAACCTTATTCCCTGTGCGGGGATCTTCCTCCTCTCTCTTCTGATGGTGCGCATCAGCGCAAAAAAATAAAAAACTGCGGCGTACAGCCGCAGTTTTTTGCTACAAGAAAAATCTGTCCCCTTTACGGTTCCTCGATGTGCTCCTGACCCACCTGCAGGATGGTGTGCACATGGGCATCCGCAAGGTAATAGATGATCTGCTTGCCCTCCCTCCGGGAGGAGATGAGCTTCGAGGACTTTAATATTTTCAGCTGGTGGGAGACCGCGGATGTCGTCATGCCGAGTGCCTCCGCGATGTCACCGACGCTCCTCTCTCCATCGTAGAGGACAAAGAGGATGCGGATTCTTGTGGAATCGCCGAAGACCTTGAAGAGCTCGGCGAGGTCCGCCATTTCGTTTTCATCTGGTAAGCTGCACTTTACACTCATTATCCCATTCCTGTCTCTGCAGAATTTCCGCTGGCCTGCTGATTCCTCACTGCCGGCGGCTTCTTTTATAGATTAAGGAAAATTTCGTGCACTGCCGGCGGCTGTTATCATTGTACCATACCGGCCAAAACCGCTTATCGATATCCCTGGATGGTTCTTATCGATTCCCCTGCAGGGTTCTCGCCGAGTTCAGCACGCAGAGAATCAGAACGCCTGTATCGCCGAAGACGGCCAGCCACATCGGCGCAAGGCCGAATGCGGCCATGATCAGGATGATCACTTTGACGGCGATGGCGAAGACGATGTTCTCCTTTGCAATGGCCTGCGTCCTTCTGGAAATCCGGATAGCCTTTGCGATCTTGGACGGCTTATCGTCCATCAGAACGACATCCGCCGCCTCGATGGCAGCATCCGAGCCCATGGCACCCATGGCAATGCCGACGTCCGCTCTCGCAAGAACGGGCGCATCGTTGATGCCGTCGCCCACGAACACGAGCGTCCCGTCTCCGTGCTCTCTCGTATCCTTCAGCAGCTCCTCCACCTTGTCGACCTTGTCCGCAGGAAGAAGCTCTGCGCGGTAATCATCGAGGCCAAGGTCCTTTGCGACGCGGGCTGCCACATCCTTCCGGTCGCCCGTCAGCATCACGCACCTGCGGACGCCTGCTGCCTTCAGATCAGCGATGGCCTGCGGCGCGTCCTTCTTCTCCACATCCGAGATGTGGATATGCCCCGCATAGACGCCGTCGATGGCTACATGAATGATGGTTCCCGGCGCCTCGCAGCTCTTCCACTTCGCACCGACAGCATCCATCATCTTCGTGTTGCCCACGCAGACTGTCTTTCCATTGACCACAGCGCGCACGCCCTGCCCTGCGACCTCCTCGACGTTCTCCACCGAGCAGCCGTCATCTTCATGACCAAATGCATTTCGCAGGGACACCGCAATAGGGTGTGTCGAATAGCGCTCAACATGTGCAGCGAGGTGAAGGAGCTCTTTGTCAGAGATCACCTCGGGATGGAGATCTGTCACCTCAAAGACGCCCTTTGTCAGCGTGCCGGTCTTATCGAACACCGCTGTATCTGTGCGGGAGAGGCTCTCCATGTAGCCGGAGCCCTTGATCAGGACGCCGATCTTCGAAGCCGCGCCGATTCCGCCAAAATAAGCGAGCGGCACCGACACCACCAGCGCACACGGGCAGGAGACGATCAGGAAGGTCAGCGCACGCAGAAGCCATGTTGCGAACTGCCCTTTGAAATCGCCGAGAATGAGCGGCGGCAGAAATGCCAGCGCAATGGCCGCGAAAACAACGATCGGCGTGTAGACCTTCGCAAAGCGGGAAATGAAGTGCTCGCTCCTGGATTTCTTCTCGCTGGAGTTCTGCACCAGATCCAGGATCTTTGAGGCTGTCGACTCTCCGAAAGCTTTCTGGACTTTCACGCGGAGAAGACCGCTCTTGTTGACGCACCCGGACAGAACCTGATCACCCGCCTTCACATCCCTCGGAAGGCTCTCGCCTGTGAGCGCAACTGTGTCGAGAGAGGATGTGCCCTCAAGAATGACGCCGTCCATCGGCACCTTCTCGCCGGGCTTGATCACGATGGTCTCACCGACCTGCACTTCTTCCGGGGAGACCGTCTGCAGCGATCCGTTCCGTTCCACATTGGCCGTGTCAGGACGGATGTCCAGGAGCTGCGAGATCGCTCTCTTGCTGTTGCCCTCCGCTATTCCCTCAAAGAGCTCGCCCACCTGGAAGAAGAGCATGACGAAGACAGCCTCCGCGAACTGCGGTTTGCCTCCCGGCACAAAGCCGATGGCCAGCGCACCGACTGTCGCCACCGTCATGAGAAAGTCCTCATCGAAGACCTCTCCATGGCCGATTCCCTCTCCGGCTTCCTTCAGTACATCAAAGCCTGCTGTCAGATAAGGCACGAGATAGATCAGCAGCATCTGCCACATCGGAAGGTTTGGAAAGCGCCTCCCGATCAGCCATGCCGCAATGAGCAGAATGGAGGAAACAATGATCTGGATCAGCTTCTGGCGGGGCTCCATTTCATCGTCATCATCGTCGTCATCATTATCGTCGCCGTCTTCTCTTCCGGTATCCTCACCGCATTTGCCGTGACTGCAACCGCAGGCATCTTCATCCTCTTCCGCCTCCGGAGCGGCCCCTGCGGCCTTTTTCAGCTTCTTCTCTTCATCGTCCTCTTGGTGTCCCCTCTTGCAGCAGCTGCAGCTCATACTGTCCTCCCGTGCTGATCTTCGCACTTTCCTTCATCCGACGTATGCTGTTCCCTCATAGAACAGGCGAATCAGTCTGTTCTCTTTGGTTCTCCAACTCTTTCCTGATCTGTTTCGGAAATTAATGGATTGTTATATTGAACATTTGAATAATTGTTCAACTATTGATAAGGACAGAATAATACAGTACAGAGATGCTGTCAATAGACAAAACAGCAAACAGCCTCAGGCACACAAAAGCCCGAAACCGTTTGCTGCTCCATGCAGAGAAAATGGATATTGCCAGACATCCCTGCAGTCAATGCCGGTATACATAAAATAGGGGATTATATTATTTTCAGAACCGGATACCTGCAAGCTCGATGAGGACGCCCCAGAAGATGCCCGCGGCGTAGAGGATGGCCGTTATTTTCAGATTCTCTCTGGGGCGCGCGTTGGTGCGGAAGAGGACGAGGAGTCCTACGCCCGCACCCACCAGAAGGCCCGCCATCATCTGGCCGGCGCCCAGCATGCCTTCAAGATAGAGCTCCGTGATCATGACGGAGGCGGCGCAGTTGGGAATGAGGCCGATGAGGCCTGCGAGGATTGTGCCGATCACGGGCCGGCCTGTGAGGAAGCCGGCAATTGTTTTCTCGCCAAGGCCCTCCACCAGGAGCGTCAGCGCAAAGGAGATCAGAAAGACGAAAATGACGATGTGCAGGGTGTGCACAAGGGCGGAGCGGACAATGCCGCCTTCCTCCTCTTCGCAGCCGCAGTGCTCATGTTCGCACAGATCGTGGATCCGCTTGCCCGTCTTGTCCTTATATTTGGTGAAGCGGAGGATAAAATCGATGCCAAGTCCCGTCAGCGCGCCGATCACGGCCTTGGCGGCCAGAATTTTCACCATTGTGGGGACAGCCACCTGCTCGGAAATAAAGATCGGCAGCATCTCATCCGAGGTCGACAGGAACACGGCGAGGAGCGTTCCTATGGAAATAAGGCCGCCCGCGTACAGGCTCGATGCCGCGGCGGAGAAGCCGCACTGCGGGACGATGCCCACCAGCGCACCTGCGATGGGGCCCCACTTGCCTGCCTCGGCAATCAGATTGGCGGAGTGTCCCTCCGTCTTTCTCTCCAGCGCCTCCATGACAAGGTAGGTGACGAAGAGAAAAGGAATCAGTTTTAATGTGTCAACGCCCGCGTCGGTGAGGGCGGAAATAATCAGTTCTGTCATGTGTTAATTCCCTTCTTTCGGCCCGTTGTCCGCTGCTGCTCCGGTCGATCTGTGTTTCAATGGATCTTTCTTAATGTCATAATCGCCCATGCCTTTGTCAGAGATGGTCTTTTTTTTGATGCTTTCCTGTTCCTTCTTTGTCTCCTGGGCACTTTGCTCTTGCTCCCTGCACTCCCTGCAGAGCCCAACCATGATGGAGTTCCCGCAGTCCAACTCGAACCCGTGCTCAGCCATAAGGTGTTCCGAGATCTCCTGCATGAAGCCGCAGTTGAGATGAATGATCTTCCCGCAGCGGCTGCAGAGCAGGTGCAGGTGGCGTGCGCACTCCATTTTCGGCACCATATACTGGTAGAATTTGTCCTCATCGCCGGACATCTGATGGATCGAGAGCACGTGGTCGGAGGTCAGGCGCTCCAGATTGCGGTAGATCGTCGCGAGGTTCACATTCATCCCCTCAGCCTTCATCTGCGCATAGATATCCCTTGCGCGGACCCTGATGTCCGCATGCTGTTCAAAATACCGCTGAATCCACTCCTTGTTTCTGGAATGATACTCTTTTGCCATTTAAACTCTGCTCTCCTGTCGCCATGCCGCACGCACCGGGAAAACTCCTGACTGCATTCCTTCATCCAGTTGCTCGAAACACATCTTCCCTTGAACGTATATTTTGCAAATCATTCGCATTTTATAAGTCATCCTTCTTTTTGTCAATAACTTTTGCGAATGGTTTGCATTTTATTTTCGAGCGCACAAAAAAAGTCATCTCTGACTGCCAAAGCGATCAGAGGTGACTCTTTTTATTGCGGCGAATAGTCCGGCTGCAAATCAATTGCGGCTATGCGGTCTGCACCATTTTGTCCCGCCCGTCACTTATTTTCATCGGCTATGCGGTCCGCACCATTCTGCCCCACCTATCACTTATTTTCATCGGACGAGGTCTTCGGTGCGAGCATCTTATAACCAGAGAAGACTGCCCCCAGCATGCACAGGAGCGAGAGGCCGCCCCAGACTGCGTGCGTCCTGCGCATCGGCTTGCAGAAGGCGCTCAGCACCGCCATCCCCATGAAGATAAATGAAAAAATGCCCCAGTTCTTATGTGATTCCATCATCTGTTCCTTTCTGATCATCTTAACTTCGTCTTTAAGGCGTTCCAGGAGATCCAGGAAAGTCCTGAAGATCTTAGTGCCGCCTCACTTTTCTCTCCTCGCAGCAGATCAATAAGATTCTTCTGCAGTTAGAACGAATTAACCATATTATACTATAAAAAAAAGAGGCTCAGCTTTTAGGGCCGAACCTCTTTCAGCGTTATTTCTCTTGTCAGCACTCCGTCACAGCGCCGCCTCATAGAGCTTGCGGATATCCATCTCCGTGAAGTGGCCCGGCGTGTTCGCGATGTTGCCGGCGGACACCTTCAGGCAGTTCTTCGCAAGCCACGGGATATCTTCCTTCTTGATACCAAGGTCCGTGAGGGTGATGCGCAGATCCAGTTTGTCGAGGAGCCCCTCGATCTTGCCGGCACAATCTTCCGCCGTAAATCCGCCAAGGATTCTTGCCAGGTGGCCGAACTTCACGCGATTGTAAGGATACTGCGCCTCAACTGCAGCCGGTGCAATAGCCGCAAGGCCCTTGCCATGTACGGCGTTGCATTTTCCGCTTACCGGGTGCTCCATGCCGTGTGCGAGGGTCACACCTGCGGTGCCTATGATCATGCCGCCGATCGAGGCGCCCATCGTCAGCTCGGCCCACGCCTTATCATCCTTTGCATCACCCTTATAGAGCTTCACCAGATTGTCGGCAATAAGAGGAATTGCATACAGTGCAAGCGCATCCGTGAAGGGCTGCGCGTTCCTCGCCGTGTAGGCCTCGATGCAGTGGCACAGGGCATCGAACCCGACGGAGGCGAGAACGCTCTTTGGCATTGTTTTCATGAGATCGGGATCGACAATGGATGCCTTGGCGATGATCGCAGGCGTCCTCAGCGACTTCTTATCGCCCGTCTCAGGATCTGTCAGGACGGCGAAGCCGTTTGCCTCTGAACCTGTACCGCAGGTCGTCGGGATCAGGACGAGGGGAAGTGCCTTGTCGCCCGTTAATTTTCCGAAAATATAGTCGGAGATATTCCCCTCATTGACCGCCGTAAATGCGATGGCCTTCGCGCAGTCCATAACGCTGCCGCCGCCGAGAGCCACGATCACATCTGCCTTCTCCGTTCTCGCCAGCGCGCCGCCTTCCATCGCAGTTGTGGTGAGCGGGTTGGGCGTAACCTTATCGAACAGTGTGCAGGTCATGCCCTCTTTCTCGCAAAGACCCTTCACTCTGTCATAGAGCCCGGATTTCTTCGCACTGGAACCGCCTGTGACAATGAGTGCCTTTTTGCCGTAAGAAGCGGCGATCTTTCCGGCTTGCTCCGTCTTGCCGGCACCGAAAATAATGTTGACCGGCACTGACCAGTTGAACATCGTCGAGATCACCGGGATCTGCTCCGGAACGGTCTCTGCACTCTCCATCGCTGCCTCAACACTGAGGGCAGGGGCAGGAGTGCCTTCCGGAACCTCTTCGCCCACCTGGTAAGAGGACTGCATGCTCTGAAGGGGAGCATAGTAACCGAACTTCTCGCCGTACTTGGCCTTGCAGGCCACCAGGAAAACAATGCCGACCGCATACCAGCCGCCTGCGATTGCCCACTCCTGTGCTGTCAGTGCTGCGCCGGAGCCTGGAACGATGTAGAGAATCAGCATGATGCCGGACATGGCAACGGCGATGGAACCGCAGAGAATCCCGTGCTTTACCTTATAGGGACGAGGCATATTGGGCTCCTTCTTCCGAAGAATCAGGAAGGAGATGGAGACCATGCAGTACGCAAGCACACAGCCGAAGTTGCCTGCATCGGATACCCATACGAGCATCTTTCTGCCTGCGAAAGGTGCCAGCATACTGAGGATGCCGATGAGCCAGATCGCGGCAGTGGGTGTCTTATGAACGGGATGGAGCTTCTTGAAAAAGCGGGGAAGCATGTAGGATTCCGCCATGGAGTAGATGGCGCGGCTCCCGCCCAGCATAAAGGAGTTCCAGCTCGTGACAATGCCGCACATGCCGGCGATGATGATCACCTTCGACATGAATTTGCTGTGGAAGGCCTTCGCCATGGCATCGGCCGTAACAAGGCCGGTTCCCGCATAAGAAGCCTTGATGGCGCCTGTGTCCATGACATAACCTACCGCCAGGATGACGAGCGCATAGAAGCTGATCGCCAGAACAATTGAGAGAAGAAGGAGCTTGCCGATCTTCTTCAGAGGCACATTGATCTCCTCAGCGGCCTGCGGAATAACATCAAAGCCGATGAAGAAGAACGGGCTGATGGCTGCCACACGGACGATGCTGGACACAATGTCTCCTGTGGTTGACCCCGCGAACACCTGTCCGTCGAGATTCGCGGGCGTTCCGGAGATGGCGGAGGCAGCCACAAGCGCTATACCTGCGCCGCCGATCGTCACAGTGAGAACAGTCTGCAGCATGGCTGCCGTCTTCGCACCGCGGAGGTTGATGATCGTGATGATAAATGCGAAAACAACTGCTACTGCCACCCAGGATGCATAGATATCAAACCCTGCAACCGTGTACATGTAGCCCTTCAGAAATCCCGGCCACAGATAGGTGATAATCGTGGGAAAGGCGCACGCCTCGAAACAGACGACGCTGACATAGCCGAGAATGATGGCCCAGGTGCAGATATAGGAGCCATAAGGGCCCATGGCACGCATACTGAAAACATGCTCGCCGCCGCACTCCGGCATGGCGGGCGTCAGCTCTGCGTAAGTCAGGCCGATGAAGAAAATCATGACGCCGCCGAGAAGGAAGCCCAGCATAGCACCGATGACGCCGGCTCTCTCAATCCAGTCGCCGCTCTGCACTACCCAGCCCCAGCCGATCATGGCGCCGAAGGCGATGACAAGGACATCCCACGAATTGAAGACTTTGTTGAATTCAGATTTCTTTTCTGCCATAACTTTACCCCGCCTTCTCTTCGAGCATCTCGATCATCATGAGCAGCGCCTGTGCGGTCTTCTCCCACCCGAGCACACTGCTATCCATCATGATGTGTCTCTCTTTCCGATCACCCCGGTAAGTGCCCGTGATGTATTTATGACGGGAGTGAAGCTGCTCGTCGTTGTAGTCGATGAGTTCCTCTGCCTTCTTGCGGTTCACATGCATCTGCTCCATGATGGAACTGATGCGGACCTCCTTCGGCGCATAGATGAAAACATTCAGCACATCGTCGCGGTCCTGCAGAATATAGTTGCTGCTGCGGCCGATGATGACGCAGGAAGACTTCTCCGCCATATCGTGAATGACCTGGAACTGCGCAGAAATGACGCGGTTTGTGAGGTTCGCGTATCTGGGACCCAGTGTGGTGTCGAAGGCATAAGGCACGTTTTTCTTCACATCTGCCTTCTCCACGAGATCCTTCTCCACACCGAGCTTTGCGACGACACTGTCCACAAGGTCTCTGTCGTAGAACTCGAAATGAAGGGTCTTCGCGAGCATCTTGCCGATCTGCGGGCCGCCGGCGCCGTATTCGCAGCCGATCGTGACTACCAGATGTTTCATGGAATGACTCCTTTCAGGAAGTGTGCTGCCGGGTGATTCGGCATCAGCCTGGTGCGGGCTGATGTTATTTTCCTAAAAACAAAACGAGGCCGGGAAAGGACGAAAATCCTTTCTCAGCCTCGTTGCTGATCTGAAAATAATGCTGAAAATCAATACATAGCAGGCTTATCCCACAGATGAAGGGGCGTGCCGACGCCGAGCTCCTTTGCCTTCTTCAGGCAGACCGTAGCCCAGGCCACATCCTCAACGGGCATGCCGCCGACGGAGTAAACGATGATCTCGTCGTCATTGGTTCTGGCCTTCTGTTTTCCAAGAAGAACCTGACCCATATCGGTGATGTCGGCATCTGTGATTCTTCCCTCGTGCTCAAGATCCATGAACTTCGTGCCGACGATGGTGACAGAGCCATATGTGGGATACGGGAACTCTGTTGCCCATGCGTGATAGAGACCAAGTGCATCCACAGCCATACGGCAGTCATTGACGAGGAAGTCCTTGTCGAACTCTGCGCCGCCGGGGCAGGCAATGGTTGCGCCCTTCTTCACCCACTCCTTCTCGATGTGGGGATACTTGCTGAGATCGTGGCCGCTGGTTGCACAGAAGGCCATGACATCGGTGTCGCGCACCATAGCCTCGAGTGTATCAACGACTTCGACCTTTACATCGGGGAACTTCTCCTTAACATACTCAGTAAAGGAATCGATGCCGCGCTGGCTTCTGCCCTTTACCTTTACAGTGTCCACTGTGGGGCAGGCATCCATGATCGCTTCAAAGGTTGTCTTGCCGATGACGCCGGGTCCATAGATGCCGGCAACCTTGCAGTCCTTTCTTGCCAGATAGCGAAGGCCCGCACCGGAAACAGCGCCGGTTCTGTATGCGCTCAGGAGGTTCGCAGACATGAATGCCTTCGGAGCACCTGTGTCCTTATCGGTCAGAATGAACATCAGAATGGAGCGGGGAAGGCCCTTCTTCTTGTTCTCCATGTTGGAGCCGTACCACTTCACACCTGCATTGTCAAAAGGTGCGCCGAGGTAAGCGGGCATGGCAAGGAATCTTCGATCCTCGCCCTTGCCGGAGGGCATTTCCGGGAAAGGAGACTCATCCGGGAAAGCAAGCTTTGTTCCGTGGGAGTAATGGTTCTCGCCGCCCATCATGAAATCGCCCTTGCCGAGGAGCTTCAGCACTTCCTCCATGGCGTCTACGCATGCAGGCATATCTGTTACGCCTGCCTTGATCATGTCCTGCTCATTCAGAAACAGAAAATCAATTGCCGGATATTCGCTCATGTCATTGCCTCCTGAATATTGTTCTTTACGAGCGGTGCAAATTCGCTGCGGCGCTGCGCGCCTTCGCTCATAGTACCGTGTAAAAAAAGAAAGACGCCGCACACGGCTAAGCCAGCCGCCTGCGACGTCTTTGTCTACGGTGTTGTTTGATTGATGAAAATGCTATAAAATCTGGGCAGGCAATTATTGTATAAATCGGAACAGCTGTAATCCAAAACGGCTTTTTTATACTCCCGCAGTATACAGGATTAATCATTATGGGTCAGATCAACAGAGAATCGCTTTGCTGAACGAAGTGTCGGACAAAGAGAAAAGGGTTTGTTGATCTTTTCTGGGGCATATTTTCAAAAGTGGATCGAACGAACAAAAACTGGAAAAAGGATAAGCTGCGCGCCACGCAGCCCTTCTTTGTGCTGGAGAGCCGCTCCTTCGTGCAGGCGGCCTGTCGGAAGATGGGGATCTCTCATTTCTATATGCTGAGTAAGGAGCGGGGCCAGGCGCTGGGCACGATTCCGGATGCGTGCATCGATGCTGTTTTCAGTTATGGGAAAGACGGAGAGATGGAGGCGTTCCTTTCCGGAACCAGGCTCTCCTACTGCCATGACCTGCTGCCGGATGGGGAAGATATTTTCGGGGTGCGCTTCATGCCGGGGACAAGGCCCGCAGGGGTATCTCTGCGCATACGAGACCTGACGGAGAAGCGGATTCCGATCGAGGAGGCAGTGCCGCCGGGATCCGGCATCGATCTCCGGCCTCTCGCCTCGCAGAAAGACTTTGCGGGGCGGATTCATGTCTTTTTATCGGCGTACACGAAGATCCTGCAGGCGCAGAAGCCGCCTGCACCGTATGGCAAGGAGGCCCTCTTTCAGGATGTCTGCAGCCGGATCTATGCGTCGGACGGCCAGGTGCGCATCAGCGACCTGGCGGCGGAGACGGAATATTCGGAGCGCTACATCCGCCGCATTTTTATGGAGGAAATGGGCATTTCGCCGAAGACATTCTGCAGCATTCTCCGCTTTCAGCGGGCGATTGAATTTCTGAACTACGGCTACGAGGAGAAGACGGCGGACTGGGCGATTGACCTTGGCTACTACGACCAGCCGCAGTGCGTGCGGGACTTCAGAAGGTTCATCGGCATGACGCCAGGGCAATACAAGAAGCTGATCACGGAGGAGCACTACACGGACAGGGCCCGCTATGTGAGTGTACCTGAGCTGAAGTAATCCTGGATAAAGTTTTATCAGCAATTGGTTTCGAATTATGGCTGCAGCGAATGAATGCACCGCTGGAAAATCATGCAGAAATTGTGCTCCCGCACAACTGTTCCGGAAAATACAATCATTCATTTTCCGAAGGCTTTAGCATACAGGCAATTCAACAAAACACAAAAGCAAAGACAAAGGCGTCGCATTCAAAGGAGTGCGGCGCCTTTACGTGTATCTGGGAGCACAGATGGTCTGAAAATACAGATGACCTGAAAACGCGGATCATCCAAAGGCCCGGATGCACGACGACCGTTCAGTCACTTTTGCTGAAAGGAGCACTCTATGGCAGGAAGAATTGCACAGCACCCGATCCTCGGATGTCAGAATGAGAACAAGAAGATCGTCACCTTCCGCTACGACGGGAAGGAGATGAAGGGCTTCGAGGGCGAGCCCATCGCGGCGGCGCTCAAGGCCAACGGCGTGATGGTACACCGCTACACGCTCAAGCAGCACAAGCCCAGAGGAATCTTCTGTGCGATCGGAAGATGCACGGACTGTGTCATGGTCGTGGACGGCGAGCCGAATGTCCGCACATGTATGACCCCTCTGGCGGAGGGAATGGATGTCCGGACGCAGTACGGCGTGAGCGACAAGCCGTTCGATCAGCAGTGAGCGATGCGCGGAACGATTTCAATCAGGACGAAGTAATTGTCAGCCCCATCTTTGGTATGCAGGCTTCTCATCCGGGCGATCCGGATTTCCGATGGGCGCTGAACAATCATATGAAGAGGAATAGAGAAGATGAAGATAGAGAGATTTGATCTGATCGTTGTAGGCGCCGGCCCCTCGGGACTCTCCGCAGCCATTGAAGCGGCAAAGCACGGCATGAAGGTCGTTGTTTTCGATGAAAATGCAAGACCCGGCGGACAGCTCTTCAAGCAGATTCACAAGTTCTTCGGCTCCAAGGAACACAAGGCAAAGATCAGAGGCTTCCACATCGGTGAGCAGCTCCTGAAGGAGGCCGATGACGCAGGTGTAAAGGTAGAGCTCAATGCAACAGTCGCAGGCCTCTACCAGGACCGCGAAGTAGTCGTCCGCATGGGCGATGAGGTACATCACTTCAAGGGCGATGCCATCATCATTGCAACCGGCGCCGCTGAAAATATGGTTCTCTTCGACGGCTGGACACTCCCCGGCGTCATGGGCGCCGGCGCGGCACAGACTCTGATGAACCTCTACGGCGTAAAGCCGGGCGAGAGAATCCTGATGCTGGGCAGCGGCAATGTAGGACTCGTCGTCAGCTACCAGCTCCTGCAGGCGGGCTGCAAGGTCGTTGCACTCGTCGATGCAGCACCCAAGATCGGCGGCTACGGCGTACATGCCGCAAAGGTAGCGCGCACAGGTGTTCCGTTCTATCTCTCCCACACAATCAAGAAGGCTGAGGGCACGGACCACGTGACGGGCGTCACCATCGCAGAGGTGGACAACCACTTCCAGTTTATCCCCGGCACAGACAAGCACTTCGATGTGGATACGATCTGCGTGGCCGTTGGTCTCTCTCCTATGTCTCAGCTCCTGAAGATGGCGGGCTGCAAGATGGAGGACAATCCCAAGAGAGGCGGCCAGGTGCCGATCATCGGAGAATACGGCGAGACTTCCGTTCCCGGTATTTTCAGTGCGGGCGATGTGTCCGGCATTGAGGAGGCCAGCTCCGCAATGATCGAAGGCAGAATGTCCGGTGCCGTGGCAGCTGAGTATCTGGGTTACATCACAAAGGAAGAAAAGGAAGAGATCCTAGCAAAGCTCGAGGCATCTCTTGGTTCCCTTCGCGAGGGCATGTTCGCACCGAAGAACAGAGGAAAAGACATCAAGGAGACGGAGGAAGGCATTCCGATCTCGACAAATCTTCTGCATAAGGGCTATGTGCTCGATTCCGAGATTGAGAGATTCCCCGGTGTGACCCACAAGAAGGGCATTCATCCCGTCATCGAGTGCACACAGAACATTCCCTGCAACCCCTGTCAGGATGCCTGCACCAGGCACTGCATCAAGATCGGATCACACATCACAGCTCTCCCCGCAGTGGACGAGACCGCGGACTGCATCAACTGCGGCATGTGCGTGGCGTCATGTCCGGGCCAGGCTATTTTCCTGGTGAATGAGGACGCAGGCGATGGAAAGGCAGAGATCACACTTCCCTACGAGTTCCTTCCGCTTCCGGAGACCGGCATGAAGGGCACGGCGCTCGGCAGAGACGGACAGCCTCTGTGCGAGGCAGAAGTCACAAGAGTGCGCTCCTCCAAGGCATTTGACGGAACGAACCTTCTGACCATCAGCGTTCCCGCTGAGTTTGCGATGAGGGCGAGATTTTTCAAAGCAGCGGCACAGGCATAAGGAGGCTGTCATGAACGAACTGAGCAACAGATCAAGAGATATCGGAGAATTTATTCCGCAGCCGGACGACGACATGATCGTGTGCCGGTGCGAGGAAGTCACAAAGGGTGAGATCAGAAAGGCCGTTCACGAGGGCCTCTGGACAATCGCAGAGATCAGAAGATACCTTCGCTGCGGCATGGGCCTCTGCCAGGGCCAGACCTGCGCAAAGCTCGTCAAGGGGATCGTCGCAAGAGAGCTGAAAGTCTCTCCTGCCCTCCTCGAGCCCGCAACGTCGAGATCACCTATGAGACCGGTTGAGATGCATGTTTTTGCCAAGGAGACGGAGGACACTGACTTATGATGACAGCAGATGTAATCGTGATCGGCGCAGGCATTATCGGCAGTGCCAGTGCCTATTATCTTGCAAAGAAGGGACTGAAGGTCATTGTCCTTGAGAAGTCGGACATCATCGGCAACGGCGGATCGAGCAGAAACGGCGGCGGCGTCCGCCAGTCCGGAAGAGATCCCAGAGAGATTCCGCTGGCTATGTATGGCATCAAGAACCTCTGGCCCCACCTCTCCGAGGAGCTCGGGTACGACGTAGAATACCATCAGGACGGAAACCTTCGTCTTGGCAAGACACCGAAGCACCTGGAGACACTGAAGAAGCTCGCCGACAAGGCATCGGCCGTAGGACTTGACGTCCGCATGATCGATGCTGACGAAGTGAAGGAAATCAATCCTTATCTCTCTGACGAAGTCATCGGCGCCAGCTGGTGCCCGACAGACGGCCACGCAAACCCTCTGAAAGCAACTCTCGCCTACTACATGGCAGCGAGAAAGCTCGGCGTGACCTTCATCACCGGACAGGATGTCACAGAGATCAAGAAGATCCGCGGCAAGGCAAGAGCGGTCGTCACACAGGACGACGTCTATGAGGGCGATTCCATTGTGCTGGCGGCAGGCTTTGCTTCCAGAAAGATCGCCGGCACCATCGGCATCGACATCCCGATGATCAGCAAGCTCATCGAGTGCCTTGTGACAGAGGCGGAGCCCCCTATGTTCAATCAGATGCTCGGCACAGCAGAGGCAGATTTCTACGGACACCAGACAAACCACGGCTCCTTCGTCTTCGGCGGATCCACAGGTTTTGAGATGTACAAGAAGGACAACGGAACGCCCGTGAACTACAGCGATACAGTACCCTGCATCTGCAGAGGCATCATCCGCTATGTGCCGCAGCTGCGCTATGCGAAGATCGTGAGGTCCTGGGCCGGCTGGTCCGACAACATGTCCGACGGCGTGCCGATCATCGATAAGGTCGATGAGGTGCCCGGTCTCATCCTCGCCTGCGGCTTCACGGGCCACGGCTTTGGCATTGCTCCCGGCGTCGGCACCGTGATCTCCCAGCTCGTCACCGGCGAGGATCCCGTGTGCGACATCTCCGGACTTCGCTACGACAGATTCTATGCAAAGGATGTAGCGGCAGGGAAGGCAGTTTAAATTCGGCTGCTTACCAGCAAAGGTAAATAGTTTTTTTATTTGAACTTTTGAAATAACAGCTTGGAGAGAGCATTTTTCCCTCTCTCCAAGCTGTATCCCATCAATCTTTATGGCAGCTCCCATACAGTGCCTGTCCCAGGGCAATCCCGCCGTCATTGGGTGGCACCAGATGATGAAGAAGTACACGAACTCCCCTCGCCTCCAGCTTCTCAGCAAGGAGTTCTGTCAGAAGTGTGTTCTGAAAACATCCCCCCGAGAGCGCGGCTATCCGTGGCCGTGAAGCGTCCTTCGCCAAAAGTGCATCCATCAGCTCTGCACTCATCTGCGCCAGTGCCTCATGAAAATAAAGAGCGAGCCTTCCAGCATCTTCTCCCCCGAGTCTGCGCACTATGATATCTTTTACCAATTCATCTGTGGGGAGTATCCATCGGTCATCACATTTTCTGAAAGACTGAGTCTGCCGGATCCCACTCTCCCCATGCTCTTTCTTATATTCCATCGCCAGGAACATCAGTGAAGTAGAGGCTTCTCCCTCAAAGGTGGATCCCCTGCGCACCCCGAGAATCGCACTCACCGCATCAAAAAGACGACCGCAGCTGGTGGATTCCACAGCATTAAGACGTCTGTCATGCATGGCCGCCATCACCTTTGCCTCTTTTTCAGTGCAGAGGCCAAGGGCGGTCATGACATCTCCTGCAGGATCATCTTTCTCATGTTTACCTGAACAAGTCTTCTCCCCGAACAGATCACAGATCATCGAGCAAGCAATCCGCCACCCCTGGCGGGATGCGAGGTCCCCGCCGACATGCAGAAACGGCGCGATGCTCCCGAGGCGCCGAAAGCCGTACACATCAGCCAGCAGAACCTCGCCTCCCCAGATCGTCCCGTCCGTACCGTATCCCGTTCCATCATAAGAAAAGCCGATCACCGGCTCCATCCAGTCGTTCTCCGCCATGCACGAGAGAATATGGGCATAGTGGTGCTGCACAGACAGGAGCGGAACCTTCTCCGCCTCTGCCATCTCCTGCGCGATCTGCGTGGAAACATACCCCGGATGCAGGTCACAGACCATCCGATCCGGCTTCATCTCCAATAGCGTCTCGAAGCGTCCGATTGTCTCCCGCAGGGCATCCGCACTGCGCACATCCGCGAGATCCCCGATATACGAAGAAGGATAAAAGAGATTTCCCTTTCCGATGCAGAATGTGTTCTTCAGCTCTCCGCCGATGGCAAGGACATTCCTGTCCGGAACTATCTCCTTTCGTGGATCCGACATCATGTACGGAAGCGGCGCATATCCCCTGGACCTGCGGATCATGTACGGCTTATTCCGGCAAAAATCCATGACCGAATCATCGCACCGGATCAGAATCTTCCGATTATGTGACAGGAAAATATCTGCGAACCCGGACAGCTCCGCCACCGCCTCCTCATCGTTTCTGCAGATCGGCGCGCCGCTCACATTCCCACTCGTCATGACCAGCACGGGCGGCATCTCCAGCCCATCGTCGTACTGGAAGAGAAGCACCTGCACCGGCGCATACGGCAGCATCACACCGATCTTCGGATTGCCCGGCGCGACGGCAGACGAAATTCTTCCATTCCTTCTGTTCAAAAGGAGGATGGGCTTCTGGTGCCCGGTCACGATCTTCTCCTGCTCCGCTGTCAGATCACACTCCTCGCGGACAGTCTCCAGGTCCCTGCACATAACCGCAAACGGCTTCACCGGGCGCCTCTTCAGCCGGCGAAGCCGCAGGACTGCCTCTGTATTGGATGCGTCGCAGCAGAGATGAAAGCCGCCGATGCCCTTCACAGCGGCGATGCCGCCGTCCTTGAGAACGCGGCGTGTCTCCAAGATGGCAGCTCTTCCTCTCTCCGTCCTTCCGATGAGATACACCTCAGGACCGCAGTCGTTGCAGCAGACGGGCTGTGCGTCATAGCGCCTCGAAGACGGTGCCGTGTATTCCTTGTGGCAGGCAGGGCACATGGGAAACATTTTCATTGAAGTGCGCTCTCTGTCATACGGCAGACTCTCGAGAATCGTCAGGCGCGGTCCGCACGACGTACAGTTGATGAAGGGATGAAGATAGCGTCTGTTCGAGGGATCAAGGAGCTCCGCCCTGCACGTGTCGCAAAGAGCGATGTCCGGAGAGACAAAGATCTCCCCCTTCTTTTTAGCACTCTCGATGATCTGAAAATCAGAATACCGCAGGTGCTCCTCTGCTCCGCAGTCCTTCACATCCATCTTCAGGATGACGGCGCGCTCCGGCGCCCTCTCCCCGATGAGGCGGACGAAGTTCTGCACCTGCTGCCCTTCTCCCTGCGCAATAACTTCCACGAAGGAGCCCTTATTGCACACAGTGCCCGCAACGCCTGTCTCTGCGGCAAGCCGTGCGAGCGTCGGACGGAAGCCCACGCCCTGCACGATGCCGTATATTTTAATTCTCTTCGTCACCATAATTAACAACTATCTGAAATCTGGGTGATCCCCCCTAGACACAACGACGTGATACCCCGTGCTCTCAATCCTTCTCTCCATGCATCTGCGGCACTCCGCCGCTTCATCTCCGGTGCAGATCTTACCGTCGTAGAGCATATATTTGGCCCGCACGCCTTTAGGCGAAAGGTTCGGCATCACGACATTGGCGCCGGCAAGAATTCCCTTCTCACGCCCCAATGGGTGGATTGTTCCGAGTGCCGTCGTCGCCGGCAGCAGGACATCCGGAAACATCAGACGCAGAATTCCCAGCAGATGAATCGTGTCCGTGAGCGTTCCGTCCGGCATATTGCGAAAAGGCGTGTCCTTGTGGTGGATGAAAGGCCCGATACCGATCATCTGCGGCTGCAGTGCCTTCATGTAATAGAGGTCTTCGATCACATTGTCAGGAGTCTGCCAGGGTGAACCCACCATGATGCCACAGCCGACCTGATAGCCGATCTCCTTCAGATCCTGCAGACACCTCTTGCGGTTTTCGATGGAAAGCTCCGGAGGGTGTAATTGTCCATAATGCCCTGGATTGGACGTCTCCTGCCGCAGAAGGTATCTCTGCGCGCCGGCGTCGTAATACGCCTCATACTCCGCCCTCGTCTTCTCTCCGATGGAGAGCGTGACCGCGCAGTCCGGGTGCTGCGCTCTGATCGCCCGCACAATATCGCAGATCTCCTCCGTGCTGTAGGAGAGGTCCTCCCCGCTCTGCAGCACGAATGTGCGAAACCCCAGAGCATACCCCGTATCCGTGCACTCCAGAATCTGCGCCTTTGTCAGGTGATAGCGCTGCGCCTTCTCATTGCTCCTTCGGATCCCGCAGTAGTAGCAGTCATTTCTGCAGTAGCTGGAAAACTCGATCAACCCGCGCAGATAGACATCCTTTCCGTAGTGCTGCTCCCGCACTTCCCGCGCGTTCCGGTACAGGTACTCCTCGTCCTCCGGTGTCATCGAGAGAAGGAGAGCGCGCAGATCCTCCGCAGGGAGCGTCGTATCCGCCCGCAGCGCATCTATTCGGTTGATATTGTTACGGTTCTGCATACGTCTGTCCTTATGTGTCCTCTTTCACGGGCGCTCTGCCAATCGCAGGGCTTTGTATGGAAAATAAAGCCTCCCGCCTGTTAAATCCCTTCCCGGTTCCTGTACTCCGGCAGGCACCGGATGGATCTCCAGAGGATCCCTCTCATGTACGAAATCGCGATGCCATAATTCGTCATCGGCACGCCCATGGAGGCCGCGAGAGCCTGTCTCGTCTGCATCTCGCGGTCGTTCAGAACGCACCCGCCGCAGTGGATAACAAGACGATAGGGCGTAAGGTCATCTGAAAATGTGCTGCCGGAAGAGAGGGCGATGGAGAGCTCCTTGCCGGTATATTTTTTGAGGAGCGCAGGTATTTTCACGGAGCCGATGTCGCCGCAGATTCTCTTGTGCGTGCAGCCCTCGGAGACGAGGACGCGGTCGCCATCCTGCAGGGCGTCAATTGTTTTTACACTGTCCACGGCACTGTGGAGACAGCCGCGGTATCTTGAGAGAAGGATCGAGAAAGAGGTGAGCGGCACCTCCTCCGGCACGATGTCCTTGATCCTGTAGAAGGCCTGCGAGTCAGTGATCACAAGCCTGGTGCCGGGATTTTCAGAGAGGGCTGCGGAGAGTTCCTCCGGCTGACAGACCACAGCCTTTCCATGGTGCAGAAGAATTTCGTGCAGCACCATCTGCTGCGGAAGGATGATGCGTCCCTTCGGCGCCTCGGCGTCCATCGGAATGACAAGAATGAAGGTATCGCCCTCTTCAATAAGGCCCTCCATGATGCCGGCCGTCTTGATCTTCGCCGTGGCAACCTTGGTGATGCGCTCCACCAGAGCATCAAACCCGAATCCGGTCTTTGCGGAGACCAGAACCGAACCGGCGGGCATGTTCTCCGGCACGGCCACATCCTGTCGGTTCCAGCACAGAATGACCGGAACGCCGCTCTTATGGAAATGGTCCAGCATCTCCTGGTCCTGCTCGCGGATCTGTCCGTCGCCGACAACGAGCACGGCAACGTCGATGCGGTCCATGACGGCTCTTGTTTTCTCGACGCGGAGGGCGCCCAGCTCACCGACGTCATCAATGCCGGCCGTATCGATGATCACACAGGGGCCGAGTCCGTGGATCTCCATTGCCTTGCGCACCGGATCCGTCGTTGTGCCCGGAATATCGGAAACAATCGTCAGGCTCTGCCCCGTCAGGCGGTTGATCACGCTCGATTTGCCTGCATTTCTTCTGCCGAAAAATCCAATCTGTACTCTCTCCGAAGACGGTGTCTCATTCATGTTCATGGCTGATTAACTCTTCCACACTTGCGGTGTCAAAATAATTGATGAACGTGTTCCTGTATACCCTCCCGGACAGTGCCAGCGTCGGCATCGGCCGGAGCGTAATCCCTTCTGAAAATATCTCCGCATACATCGGATCGCAGTAAATCTCACGCACGCCGGCCGCCGCGATTCCCCGCTCCATCTCCTCCTCGCCGAAGAGGGAGAGATCTCCCGGCCGGAGGATCTGGATACTGTCATAAAAAGTACCTGCCGATCTGCCTGCAGCCTGCCGTGTGCGATCCTCAGGCAGCGGATCGGCCAGAGCGGCTTTTTTCTCAGATGCAAGGCGTCTGCTGCTGTGGGCTCCGGCTTCATGTCCATTCCACACGCGTCCCTCCAGCGGGTTGATCACAAGGACTTTTCTGCCGGTCCTTCTCTCAAGGAGAGAAGCAAGTGATCCCGCAAGGACAGGCTCGGAGAGAACGGCAATATACCGTGATGCGGTATCCGCCTGACCATTCTCCGGGCGGTTTTTATTGTCCGCTGTGTGCGCACAATCTGAGGCTCCTTGAGAATGGATGGTCGGCATGTTGTCCTTTCCCACCGTATACAGACAGGCCTCATAATTCAGTCCCGCAGCGGCCCTCCGCAGCTGTTCAAACACCGGATCATCTTCCTCGAGCGGCACACCCACCACAAACGGCACGCCGTAATGTGCCTTCAGATACTGCGCCGAGGGGATGCCGGAAGTCGAGAGGACGAGAGAGACGTCCGCCGCTGAAGAAGAGAGAATATCCGTGAGAAGATCCTCACTGGTGCCGTCTGTCTGCGCGAAGACGCTCTGTATGGCAAAGCCGTTTTTCGCCATTCTCTCTTTAAGAGAACGCAGGCTCTCCGGATGAGCAAAATCAAGAGGCATCATACCGATGACGTTTACGGTGATATTGCAGTCCTTCTTCCCGGCCGCTCTCACGGACTGGTGCCCTGCCGCTTTCTCCCGCAGCTCACCGTCAAACTTCTCAAGGAGCGAGAGAAATGCTCTCCCCGCGCCTTCCGCATAATCGCGGCAGCCGTTCGAGGACACATAAAAGGTGGGGATTCCGCTCTTATTTTCAATGATCCGCGAAAGCGCGTGAAAATCTGTCCCGTTCAGCCACGGGAGCGGTGAGTTGCACAGTGCAATGAAGGCGGGCTTTTGCGGAAGAGAGGCGACAGCCTCGAGCGTGTCGTCAATGAACTTCTTATCGTTTCCAAGGACAGCATCCCGCATATTCAGTCCGGAAATAAAAATCGCCGAGGGCTCCTTGTACCAGCGCAGCTCGTCGTGCGTGTTGTACGTCGAATTGCAGCCGGACGGGTCATGGATCACCGTCATACCGCCCAGCTCATACAGGGCGCCCGCAATGCCGGAGACATCTCCCGCATAGACGGGCAGAACCCGGTAGGTCTCTCTCATCTGCTCACCTCCCACACCCCCGGCAGCCCTAAGCCCTTGCCCGTCACAATCTCATTGTTCTTTGGCTGCAGAACCGCCCGCTGCATGAGCCGCAGGATATGCTGAACACCAAGAAATCCCGTGGCGCCGTCCTGCTCGATCACGTTGACAAAATAAGGGCTCCCGGTAAAATAAGCCGCCTTCGGCCCGATAGCCAGCACCTTCTCCCGGATGTTCATCCGCTCCCTCTCATAGAGAGAGGCCGGGGCCTGCGACGACATCACCTCAAGATCGGGGTAATGGGTCTGAACGAAAGAAAGATCCTCTGCCTCTTCGGGGCTAATCCCGTCCGCAATCACCCTCTGCACACGAAATCCATGTTCAAGGAGAAACCTCGCGAAGCCAAGCGGCCTTGGAATGCCCACATAATCGAGATAAACCGGCAGATCTCCGACGGCATGAAGTGTCTCTCTGCAGAGCTCCTGCGTTCTCTCCTCTTCCTTTTCTCTGACAACTGCCGCGCGCTCCGCCGCTCTCCCGGCAGCCTCCTCTTCCTTCATTCCGCGTGCGAGGTAAACCTGTTCAAGGAGGGCCTTCTCCTGTGCCTCAATCTCATCCGCCCGGATCGCCGCCGGCATATACAGGCTTCTCCTGCCCGCAAGGTCTGCGGCCTTCTTCAGGCCATAGGCTGAGAGAGGCGACCTTGTCAGCCACAGAAAAGAAGCCCCTAAAGAAAGGTACTCATCATATGTTCTGCAGTCCTGGACCTGCCGCAGTTCCAGTCCTTCCTGCGCAAGGAGCTGTGTGAGATCGCTCTCCTGCACGCGCAGATTCTCGCCCAACATGGTGACACTTGAGAGATCTTCGTCCTGCGGGTGATCGGCCAGCGCCTTCATCATCTGAAAGCGCTGCCTCTGCTCCGGCGTCGTCGTGAGCTTCTGACAGACGGGATCCATGAAGCACTCCATGAAGTCGATGTCCGGAAACCTCTTCTCGATCTCGTCTTCGATGTAGCGCATATCGCAGCCCAGCAGATGATGTGTGCAGACCGGAAAGAGCTGCACGGCGCGGGGGCGCTTTTTCACCTTGTGCAGAACGTCTGTGACGCCCTCAATCGTAATCGTCTCAAGGCTCCCGCCGCTGATCTCCCGCTCATCCGGCATGACCGAGGAGATGCGGTCCAGCGCGCCCATCTCCTGCGCTGTCATGATGACGCCGCGCAGGCAGTTGTCCGGGCAGATGTAGATCTGCCGGCACTCCGGAATGAGCATACCCGTGTGTACGATGTTCCAGTGCTCATGTACCGGGCAGTTGTACTCGAGGCGCCAGGGGAAGGTTTTTCCCGCCTTCGCATCTTTTATTTTTATGACATTGTCATGTTCACCGCCTTGCGGAACGAGCGGAATCAGCATTTCAATCACCCTTAAACATTTGAATAGACTGTCTTGACAAAGACGCCTGGAAGTCTGCCGATCCTGCCTGAAATCCCGGAAGTGACGGGCTGCGGCGCATCGAGCACAATCGTGATGATGTTCACATTCTTCTGGCGGTAGGGAACGCCCATCCGGCCGATGATGTACTCCCGGCCCTCGTGCAGGATTTTGTTGACTTCCTCCACAGCGTCCGGATTTTCGATGATGATGGACATCGCCGCCACTCTTGATGTCTGTTCCATATGCTTTCCTTCCCGTGCCGCGTTCTTTGCGGCACCAAGGGCATCGCACGGAGGATGTTCCGTGCGTACTGCTGTGCATCAATTCGCTAACCTTAAGCTCGCAGAAACGCACGGGCCCTCCTCCGCACTCTGCCTCTCTAACTGAGGCGAAATCCGCGCAGGCGGTTTTGCCAATAAGATCAGCAGATCCTCGGCAGCAGCTCGTTTCCAGGTTCCGGCAGGAAAGTCTTTGCGCCGAGCTGTGTCTGTATGATGACGCGGCCCTTATTTTCAGCCTGGACCTGTCCGATGACGGCGGCACCGCGCGTGTGATCCTGCTGCCGCAGGACGTCGATCGCCTTCTGTGCGTGCTCCATCGGCACGAAAACAACCATAGTTCCCTCGCAGGCAAGATAGAGCGGCTCGAGGCCCAGCATGCCCGTGACGCCGAGGACGCCCTCTGTCACCGGAATTTTCTCCCGCTCAATTGCGATGCCGACGCCGGCTTCCTTTGCGATTTCATAGAGGACTGTGCCGACGCCGCCTCTCGTTGCGTCCCGGATAACGTGCACATCCGGCACCTCTGTGAGAAGCGCATGGATGGGATTCCAGAGCGGTGCACAGTCTGTCTTTACGTCCGCTTCTATTCCGTATTCGTCGCGGGCAAGGAGAATGGCTGTGCCGTGACGGCCGATATCGCCGGTCACGATGACGGCATCGCCGGGGGCCGCAAATCGCCCGGAGGTCTGGATGCCGTCCATCACCTGGCCCACGCCTGTCGTCGTGATAAAACACCCATCGACCTGTCCTCTGCCGGCAACCTTCGTATCGCCGGCCACGATGACGACGCCGACCTCTTTGGCTGTCTCTTCCATAGCGGCTGCAATCTTCTCGAGGTCAGCCATGGCAAAGCCCTCCTCGATGACGAAGGCACAGGTCATATACAGGGGCTTTGCGCCCATGCAGGTGAGATCATTCACCGTGCCGCAGACGGAGAGCTTGCCGATGTTGCCGCCGGGGAAAAAGGCCGGCGATACGATAAAGCCATCTGTCGTCATGGCAATCTTTCCTGTCGGTGCGGGAAGGACGGATGCGTCGTCCGCCGTGAAATATGGGTTATTAAAATGCGCTTTGAAAACTCTGCTGATCAGCTCCGCGGTCTGTTTGCCGCCGGCGCCGTGCGCAAGTGTTACAGTATCGTTCATATCTATTACTCCTGAATATTCTGACGCGCGGGGCATTCCTCCGGTATCTCCATTCCGCGTCTTTTACGGTATCAAGGGCTTCGCGCAGAGGATGTCCCGTACGTACTGCTGCGCATCGATTCGCTAACCTCAATCTCGGGGTTTATTCTTCCGGCGTCTCCGTCCCGTACAGATAGAAGGCGCTACAGGCACCTTCCGAGGACACCATGCAGGCGCCCACCGGATGCTCCGGCGTACAGACTTTTCCGAACAGCGGGCACTCCCTCGGTGTGATCGCTCCCGTAAGGACTCTCCCGCACTGACAGGCGGGATTGGCTCTGCCCTCCATCTTCGGAATCTGGTACTTATACCGCGCGTCCATGTCGCGGTATTCTGCGCGGAGGCGCATGCCGGAGTTTTCAATCATGCCGATGCCGCGCCACACCGCGTCGCACGGCTCCATCACGCTGTTGACCAGCTCGCGTGCGGCGGGCTGTCCCTCTTCCTTCACGACTCTGGGATAAGCATTCACAAAGAAGGGCTTTCCCTCGTTGAATTTCTTCACGCCGACTGCGATTGCAGTCACCAGCTCGCGCGCGGTAAAGCCAGCGCAGACGCCGGATACCAGTCCGTCTTTGGCGAGCTGCTCCGGCACGGAGAGGCCTGTAATCGCATGCACATGACCCGGATAGAGAAAGAGGTCCGTCGAATCCTTCATGGCCATATATGCCGCCGGCATCGTCTTGTTCGCCGTCAAGAGACTGAAGTTTGTGATGCCATCCTCCCGCGCCTTGCGAAGTGCAATGCAAGAGCCCGGCGTCGTCGTCTCAAATCCCACGGAAAGGAATACGCACTCCTCATCCTGATGCTCGCGGGCGTAATCTTCTGCATCCTGCGGCGAATAGACCGTCTTCACGCGGGCGCCCTTTGCGCGGGCGAGCTGCAGGGACATGGATGTTCCCGGTACGCGGACAAGGTCGCCGAATGTCAATATTGTGCAGCCCTTCTCCTGCGCAAGCCACACTGCCTCGTCAATAAAGCCGACATCCGTCACGCACACAGGACATCCCGGCCCCGAGATCATATGAATCCGGGGCGATAACATGTTCCGGACGCCCTGGCGGAAAATCTCATGTGTATGCGTACCGCAGACTTCCATGATCCGCACATCCGGGCCGTCGTAGTTTTTCAAAAACGCCACGGCTTTTTCCAGTGCCTGCGGCTTTTTGCTTCCCAGTGCCTTCGGTCTTTTGCCCTCCAGTGCCTGCGGCGTCTTCTTATTGTCACTCATCAGAGGTCCTCCAATCAGTTAACAGATCCTCTCTCCATACTTTCAATCTTTTGGTTCCCTTTTGTTAATCATTTTGGTGATTCCCTTTTGCCCGTCAGAGGTTCTCCAAAAGATTGTCCGTCTCATCCTCGTCCGTATCCGTGATCTTTGCGATGGCGCTGCCCGCGTGCACCATAACATAATCACCGGGGTCCAGATCCGTCAGCAGCTCCGACGAAATCGTCTTCCGCGCGCCACCTGCATCCACAACAGCGACCTTTCCATGTACTTTAATGACTTTTGCTGCAAGACCTACACACATATCTATGTTCCTTTCTTATCTATGTTTCTTTCTGCTCTATGTTTCTTTCTGCCTGGTCTATTCCTGTTTTCGTTATTCCTGTTTTCATCCAAATTGCCGGTAAGGGTACTCTCCTGTCCGTACCGCTGAGGAGCCAGTCGAAGGCTTGCATCCCAGGAGATAGGTGACCTGTACTCTTGTACGTACTCCAGCAGGATAAAACCTGTTACCTGCATCCAGATTCCTGTCAGGACCGTTCTCTTGTCCGTACTGCTGCTCGATTCGGAAGTCTGCTTGCATCCATGAAGGTGCGTTTTCGATTCCCTTGTCCGTACCAGAGACAAATTTTCCCGGTTCCATGCATCCAAATCGCCGGCGGGATTACTCTCTTGTCCGTACTGCCGGTCAAATTGGAAATCACCTTGCATCCATGAGGGAGGGTTTTAGTTTTTCTTGTACGTACCGGACATAAAGTAAGCCGTCTCACTGCATCCAATTTCCCGACAAGGTCACTCTCCTGTCCGTACCGCTGCCCAAATCGCTCAAAAACCTGCATCCAAGGCGGCGGCTAATCGCCCCTCTTGTCCGTACCTGGTGAAAACCAACCTACTTTTCTGCATCCAAATCGCCCAACTGGTGACTCTCTTGTATGTACCCTACGTAAGTATCCTCTTCCCCGAAACCGCAAACTCCGGAAGGGGAATGAGTTCTGCTCCGCCGAGCGGCATCCGCCCAACAACAGGGTCCGCGAAGACCTTTGCATAATGCCCATCGGCCAAAAGTTTCAGAAGATCGCTCTCTTCCCTGAGTGTAAAGGTGAGCATTCCTTCCGGCAGTCCCTTCACTGCGAAGAACGACGCCGTGTCGATCTGTTCTTCGCGGTACCCTCTGCGGATGAGCTCCGCCTTCAGTGCTGCTGCGGGGACGGGATCATGCAGGATCAGGATTCTGTCATCATCTGTGTGGGGACTATTGCCTTCAGAACACTTCTCTTTTCCTTCCATGCACACATCCGCGCGCAGCTCCTCCGGAAGATACCTCTCAATTCCCGGATAACCGACCGTAAATGGCGTCCCGAACGTCTTCTGCAGATATCGCGCCGCCTTGATCCCGCTTCCGGAGAGCACAAAGTTGTGCGCATTTGCACCCGCTCTCTCATAGTCCTCCCGGGCAGCATCCGCGCCGTAGAAGACAACTCTCTCATAGCCTTCCGCCAAAAGCTCTCTCCGGACCACTTCCATGTCGGAGAGATCCACGAGCTCCAAAGGAGTCGCGCCGATGACACCGGCTGTGCGCACGATATGCATCCCTGAATCTGTCAAACTGCCGTCCGGATGAGCGTCGGCATCAGGATGCATATAATATGTTTTACCCGCAAAGCTCCGGAACAGCGTCAGGTACGCCTCCTCAAGTCCGCTCTCCGCCGTCGCCATGCCGTTTGTCGGAATGCTGATCACCGGGCAGCCGCACTTGTTGGCCAGCATATGTGAAAGTGCCCTGTAGTCCGTCCCGATAATAGAGGGCACCGGCGTGCCGACGAGGGCAATAAAGGAGCATCCCGTATGCGCAAAGGCCGCAGCGGCCTTGCGCGTCAGCTCCTTGTCGCGCCCCATAATGGCGTCCATGTCTCGAAGGCCCGCAGAAAAGACAGCCGCCTTGTGGTGCTGCCACCTCGGCTCATCGAAGCCGAGCACATTGCCTGTGCAGCCGCCGGCGTCCAGAAGAATGATCATCCCGTCCAGCGAATACAGGACGGAGACGGCACCGGACTGGTCCGGCGCAAAGGGTGTCAGATAGAGCCGCAGTCCCTTCATGCTTTGCCCCCTTCCACCGATTGTGCTGTATCACACTTGTCTGCGTCCGATATTGAAAATACATATTCGTCCTGCAGGTACCGCGTTTCCGTCGCGGCTGCAGATACCTGTGTGTGACTGCACACTCCTGCTCCTGATGCCTGCCCCACAGAATTTCCCTCAGCCAGCAGCTTCCCCAGCTGCATGTACAGCAGATACGCGCCCTCATAACCAAAAGGCTGCCGGTCTTCATTAAAATACAGATGTGCTGCGCCGCTGTGATAATAGGCCGCATCCTTTCCGATCGTCACATCGCAGTGCACATCCTCCTCATAGAAGAGCATGGAGGGATCTGTATTCGCATACACCCTCGTCGATGGTGAGAGCTCCGCCAGCTCCCTGATGTAAGGAAGTCTCGTCGCATCCGGCGCCGCAAAGATCTCCGCCACCTTCCAGCCGTGACAGACGAGCGTAAGCGCGAGCTCAAACGGATCTGCATTGACCACTTCCCCGATGCTGAAAATAAGATCCGGGTGCCTGGTCTGCAGCTCCCCCGCTGCCTGATCAGCCATCTCCTTCGTCACAAACCCATCCGGCACCTCCGGAAGCTCTGTTCCAATCGCGGAGAAGAGTGCGCTGTACTGCCGCATTGTCCGTCCCGTGCCGACAAAGCGGGACAGCTCAATATAGGGAATGCCGAGGCGCAGCCGCAGATCCTCGGCCGCCGCTCTCGCCTCAGGGAACAGCACGAGATTGAAATTGGCCTCTCCCATCTGCTTGAATTCTTCAAATGTCTCGCACCGTGAGATCTCGCGGATCTTCTTCACGCCTGCTGCCCGCAGGAGCCCGTACAGCTCACAGTCATCCTGAAGCGGCGCGAAAAAGCCAAGGAGATTGACGCTGGTGTTCTTTTTCTTCCGCGCGGGCACCATGGAGTAGAGGGACTCCCGCACATGCACCATGGGCGGCCTTCTTCCCTCTCTTGTCAATGCATACATGTAGCAGGGGCGGACCGGAATGCCTGTGTGTTCTTCCGCCTTCCGGCAGACGCGCTCGAGATCCGTCCCGAGGAGTGCATCCGCACAGGTAATACAGATCATCACGACGGAGGGTTTTGTTGTCAGAAAGGAGGCGATCTCCTGCACGGCATCCGGAATTTTCTTCAGATGCCTGCCCGTGACCAGGTCGGTCTCGTCCATCTCAAGATAGAAGAACCTCTCCTTGTATCCCGCGATCCTTGTGATCTCCGCCGTATTGCGGCCGCAGCAGCCGGGGGAGACGATCAGCATCACGGAACCCGGAATCGAGAGGCCGGCCCTCTTCACGCCAAAGCCCTCCGCGCCCGGCGAATTGAAAGCCAGCGTCGCGGGGGAGGAGTAGATGAGATGCGCGCCTGTATCGTACAGTGCCGGGATCTGAGCGGGGCCCATCTGCGCGAGTTGTGCAATTGTGTAGTAGTGTGCGTGTTCCATCATGACCTCTCAGCACTCGCAGTCATACAGCCGCGAGAAATGCAGCGGATCCCCCGGCGTTTTCTCCTCCTCGGAGGCGAGCTTCCTCACCAGCGCTCTGAACTTATCCGCAATTTCCGACTCCGGATAGCACTCAATCACAGTCTTTCCCTGGTCCTCGGCGCGGTTGATGAGATCCGACCTCGGGATGTCCGCGAGGATCTCGGTCCCGTTCTCATCGGCGAACCCACGCACCTTCTCTTCCTCATCGGGAACGTTCCTGCGGTTCATGATGACCCCCCGCACACTCGCATATCCCCGGTCCTCGAAGTTCTTCACCGCTGAGAAAATATTACCGGCCGCATACAGCGCCATCTTCTCGCCGCTCGTCACGATCAGAACTTTGTCGGCGTACCCCTCTCTGATCGGCGCCGCAAAGCCGCCGCAGACGACGTCGCCGAGAACGTCAAAGAGCACCACATCCGGCTTCTCTTTTTCAAGAAGACCCAGCTCATCCAGAAGATTGAAGGTCGCAATAATCCCTCTTCCCGCGCAGCCAAGACCTGGTGTTGGACCGCCCGTCTCAATACAGACGATGCCGCGGTAGCCGCGCTTTGAGATTTCTGAGAGGTCCTGCGGATCCTCCTCGTGATCGCGCAGATAATTCATGACCGGAGTCAGCGGCTCGCCGGAGAGAAGATTCTGCGTGGAGTCCGCCTTCGGGTCGCACCCGATCTGAATGACCTTCTTTCCCATTTCGGCGAAGGCCGCAGAGAGATTGGATGTCATGGTGGACTTGCCGATGCCGCCCTTGCCGTATATTGCGATTTTGATCATGTGATCCTCCCGGGATTGTATGCAGCAATGCGCATTCGCTCCGGCGCTTTACATGCCTGTAAACGCGCATCGGGGACTCCCCGGAAAAGGGAGTCCCCGATGAAAATAAGGCCGTAACAGCCTTCCTATAAGGCAATGTATGCAGACAGAACGCGGCCCCCAATGCATAAGGGGACCCGTTTCTCCGGCACCATTGCCGTTCTATCATCTGACGACGCCTTTCCTGCGCAGAACTGACTTTGCAGTCAACAGCTTCCATAAGACAATAACATATCTTCTCAAAATACAAAAGGGGAGACGCAGTCCGCTGCTGCCATAATAGATTTACTTCGTGGACACATCCTTCATGGAGTCCACGATGGACTGTGCGAGTACTTGAACGCGTCCGCGATGAGGTACGAAGTTTGAAAATGACGCCGATGCGTCATTTTCAAACAGCAGCATCGGTGCTGACGCACCGGCTGCCGCATTCGGCGAAACCGCCTGCGCGGATTTCGCCTCAGAGTCAATCTTAAATATGATTGTTTTTGTCAAGTTTGCTTATTTTCAGCGAGGTGAACAAAAAAGATGTGGTGGTTTGTATATCTATGCAACCTACACGCTACCTTACAGCCTGCAGCACCCGTGCTACCAGCTCCATCCCCCCGGTGAGGACCATGACGAGAATCGGATCCATCTTGAACTTTCTCAGAAGGAAAAGGGCAATGATGAACAGCAGCAGCGGCCACAGCTCGAAATCGCCGTTGGTAAAGCCTGCGAACGAAAACGCTCCGCTTTTGAAAACAGCAGGCACCAGGATCAGCAGACCTGCCGAGAGGATCATCGCCACCACTGCGGGACGGAGCATGCCAAGAATCCCCTGGAGAAGCTTCATCTTTCTGTATCTGGTGTAGATATAGGCGAGGATCGTCACAAAGATGCAGGAGGGCAGCACGACGCCAAGTGTCGCCACCACGGCGCCCATAATCCCCGCGATCTGTGTGCCCACGAACGTCGCCGCATTGACTGCGATGGGTCCCGGCGTCATCTGCGAAATTGTGACGAGATCCGCAAAGTCGGAGGCGGAGAGCCAGTGATACCTGTCCACAACCTGTGCCTGAATGAGCGGCATCGCGGCATACCCGCCGCCGAAACTGAACGCACCGATCTGCAGGAAGGCGAGGAACAATTCCCAATAAATCATGTCCTGCCCCCTTGCCCATCAGAGGTTTCTCCGCTCCCGGCAGGAATACCTCCGTTTTGTTTTCTCCCAGCAGAGATGTCTTTTTTTACGTCTCTTCCGGCGGAAATGCCTTCGTTTTGTTCTCTTTCGGCAGAGACGCTCCCACCGGTATCCTTATTACGCTTTTCTGACGCGACTGTAACTGCAGCCCCGAGAAGTGCCGTGGCAATAATGATATAAACCACATTCACGTTCAGATAGTAATTCAGGATAAAAGCAATGATCATCACAGCAATCCGGATCCAGTTCCGATCCTTCACAATTCCGGCGCCCATATCATAGACAACGGAAATGATCACTGCGCTCACACCGGATTTCATTCCAGTGAGAAGTGACTGCACGACGCAGTTGCTCTTGAACGCATTATAAAAGGCGCTCACCACCGTCAGGATGACAAACGGAGGGATGACCGCCCCCAGAACAGCTGCCAGAACACCCGGCATACCCGCGATTTTATAGCCGACAACAATGGCGCCGTTTACAGCGATGGCGCCCGGCGAGGACTGTGCAATTGCGACCAGATCGAGCATCTCGTCATCGTCAATCCAGTGAAGTTCATCTACGAATTTATTCTTCAGGAGCGACACAATGACATAGCCGCCGCCGAAAGTAAATGTGCTCAGATACAGCGTCGCCAAAAAGAGCGTGCGGAGCCTGTGGAGGCTCCTGCCGCGCTCTTTGCCATTTTGCTCTCCTGATTCTGATTCAGTACGCAATCTTTCTCTCCCTGAGCATCTCTTCAACAGCCTCGACAGCTTCGTAGACCATGCCGTCGCAGTGCGGCTTCTTCTCCGCCGGCGAATGCACCTCGGCTGCCAGAAGATCATGACATGATGTCCTTCCCTCATGCAGATCTCGCATGCGTCTGAAGAATTCTGCAGAGTCTGCCGGCTGGTCCGCGCCATACAGGCCAAGCGCCATGAGGCCTCCCGTGATCGCTCCGCAGGTGAGGCCCACTCGCATGCCGGAGCCGAAATTCGCAGTGATCCCCTCTGCCTGCTCCTTTGTCAGCCCCTTCCTCTCCGCAAAGGGAATGAATACCCCCTGTGCGCAGTTGTAATGCACATTATGATCATTACGCAGTTCTTTGCTGCGCTCCATTACTTCACTCATGATGATGAAAACCCTTTCTATAAAGTACTCTGCACCGCCCGGCAGATTTTCAGATCAAACAAGATAAAACTGCACCGGGCGGTCCTGTTTTCAGCCCCGCACAGACATCTCTCACTCCTTCAAACTCCGCTCTTTCAGAACGTTTTCTTTCCTGTCACAAGAATACTCCTTCGCTGTAAAAAATCTGCGCAAAAAATCTTTTTTTATTATAAATCATCGCGTGACCATCTTCCTCCCGATTCCGCAATGAGAAGGGAATACGCGCAAAAAAAGCCTGTATGCTCCGCTGTCTGTCAGCAGAACTATACAGGCTTTTCTTATGCCCCGGTGATGGTCCAAAATACATCACTTTCTGTCAGAATCATTTCTGTATCTTTATCTTATTAAGGCTCTGTTCCCTGGAGTGTTGAACTCTTCCTGTGTCTTGAAAAAGTATGCACTTTCTGTTCCTGACAGTATCACCCCTCGGCTGCCACCCCATGCACCGCATCCGCCATGCTCTTCACATACTCGCCGACGTGCGGGGCAGCATCCTTTCCGTACTGATCAATGATCTTGATGATGGCGGAACCGACAATAGCGCCGTCCGAGCACGCGGCCATCTTCGCGGCCTGCTCCGGCGTCGAAATGCCGAAGCCTACGGCGCACGGAATCTTCGTGTTCGCCTTCACGACCTTCGTCATGGCACCGATATCCGTCGTGATCTTCGCTCTCGTGCCGGTGACGCCGAGAGACGACACCATGTACAGGAAGCCCTTGGCCTCTTTGGCGATCATGGCGATTCTGTTTTCAGAGGTCGGCGCGATCATAGAGATGAGATCGATCCCATAGCGCGAGAATACGCTGTCGAACTCATCCTTCTCCTCGTACGGCACATCCGGCAGGATGATGCCGTCGATGCCCGCCGCAGCCGCCTTCTCCGCGAACTTTTCTGTTCCATATGAAAATACGACATTCGCGTACGTCATATACACCAGCGGGGTCTTGATGCTCCCGCGAAGCTTTTCCGTGAGCGCGAAGACCTTGTCCGTCGTCGTGCCCGCAGAGAGCGCCATATTGTCCGCTTGCATGATGACGGGGCCCTCTGCCGTGGGATCCGAAAACGGAATACCCAGCTCGATGAGATCCGCGCCGTTATCGACAGCTGCGTGTACTACTTTTTCTGTTGTTTTCAGGTCGGGATCCCCAACCGTGATAAAAGCTATAAAAGCCTTGTGCTTATGAAAAGCATCTGCAATCCGATTCATGGATGATTCCTCTCTTCACCTATCTATATCTGCTTCACAATCGAGTTTTGAAAGGAAGCGTTATTACCGGCTTTTCGGCGCAGCTTCTTCTCTCTGCGCGCATCCGGCGGGCTCTGCATCTCTTGATGCCCCCGCGTATTGCCGCAGAAAAAGCAGTGCCGCGCACTCTGCCGCCCCTTAGTCATCCCGAAGATTCTGTCCGCGGTATCTTGCGATCGCCGCGCAGTCCTTATCGCCGCGCCCGGAGATCGTGATGACAATGATTTTATCCTTGTCCATCTTCGGCGCTATTTTCATGGCGTAGGCGACGGCGTGTGCGCTCTCGATGGCGGGAATGATGCCCTCTGTCTTCGAGAGGTACTCGAATGCGCAGACCGCCTCTTCATCCGTGACCGGCACGTACTGCGCGCGGCCGATGTCGTGGAGATGTGCGTGCTCGGGTCCGATGCCCGGGTAGTCAAGGCCGGCGGAAATCGAGTACACCGGTGCGATCTGCCCGTACTCATTCTGGCAGAAGTACGACTTCATGCCATGGAAAATACCAAGCCTCCCCGTATTGATCGTGGCTGCCGTATCAGGGGTGTCGATGCCGCGCCCTGCTGCTTCGCATCCGATGAGCTGCACCGACGGATCATCGATGAAGTGATAGAAGGAGCCGATGGCATTGGAGCCGCCGCCCACGCAGGCGATCACGGCGTCCGGAAGCTTTCCCTCCTTCTCCAGGAGCTGCTGCTTGATCTCCTTCGAGATCACGGCCTGGAAATCGCGGACAATCGTCGGGAACGGGTGCGGTCCCATGACGGAGCCGAGGCAGTAATGGGTGTCCGCAATGCGGGAACTCCACTCGCGCATCGCCTGCGAAACGGCATCCTTCAGGGTTCCCGTGCCGTCCGTCACGGGCACCACATCCGCACCGAGGAGCTTCATCTTGTAGACATTGAGGGCCTGCCGCTCTGTGTCCACCTTCCCCATGAAAACAACGCACTCCATCCCCATAAGTGCCGCCACCGTCGCGGTTGCGACGCCGTGCTGGCCTGCACCCGTCTCTGCAATGAGCCTCGTCTTTCCCATCTTCTTGGCGAGAAGCGCCTGGCCAAGGCAGTTGTTAATCTTGTGGGCGCCGGTGTGGTTGAGATCCTCTCTCTTCAGATAAATCTTTGCGCCGCCAAGATCCTTTGTCATCTTCTCCCCGTAGTAGAGACGGCTCGGTCTCCCCGCGTAGTTGTTGTAGAGATCCGTCAGCTCCGCATTGAAGGTCGGATCATCCTTATATTTCTTATACGCCTCGTCCAGCTCGATGACGGCATTCATCAGAGTCTCGGGAATGTACTGCCCGCCGTGAATGCCGAATCTTCCTTCGGGATTTGTGCCCATTGTTTTCCTCCTTAATTCTGTGCTGTGCCCCGCACCTGTTTCACAAATTTTCTGACCTTCTCAGGATCCTTGTGCCCGTCCGTCTCCAGCGAGGAGCTCACGTCCACGCCCCAGGGGTGCGTCCTCTGAATGGCCTGTGCCACGTTGTCCGGGGAGAGGCCGCCGGCCAGGATAAACGGCCTTTTACAGTTCCCCAGAAGGCTCCAGTCAAAGCTCTCGCCGGTGCCGCCCGCGCCGTGATCGAGAAGAATTAGATCCGCCGCGGACTTCTCTGCCCTCTGTACATCCTCTGCCGTATTGATACGAAAGGCCTTGATGATAAGAAGATCCTCCCGGCGGTTTTCCCTGCCTTGGAATTCTTTCTGATCAGCTGTGAGCGAATTCTGAGATTCCCTCAGAGATGCTGCCCGCGGCTCCAGGGGTTCACTTCGATCAGCTGTCTGCGTCTCCCGAAATTCTCTCCGGTATGCCGCCCGCAGCTCCCGGATATCCTCGTCGCTCTCCTGCCCGTGGAGCTGCACCGCACGGACGCGGCAGATCTTCAGGACATCCAGGATCTCTCCCACTTTCGCGTCCACAAAAACACCGACCGCCCGGATCGCCGGATCCAGCTCCTCTCGCAGTGCCTCCGCCGCCTCGGGTGCGATATAGCGCTTTCTCGTTGGCACGAAAATAAATCCCACAAAATCCGGCCGCACCGCATTCACCGCCGCCACGTCGCCCGGCGTGCGAAGACCGCAGATCTTGATGTGCACGTGCCCGTTCATAGATCACCCCGGAGCTTTGCCAGCTCCGCCTTCTTGTCCTTCGCCCGCATCAGCTGCTCGCCGATGAGGACCGCGTGGATGCCGTGTGTGCGCAGCGCCTCCACATCCTCCGCCGTCCGGATGCCGGACTCCGCGACAAAGATAACGTTTTCCGGCGCGAGCTCCCGAAGCCGCAGGCTGTTGTGAATGTCCACTGTGAAGTCCTTCAGGTTCCGGTTGTTCACACCAATGATCCGCGCGCCCGCGCGGACGGCGCTGTCCACCTCCTTCGCATCGTGGGCCTCGACGATGGCGGAGAGACCCAGGCTGTCCGCGACCGCCAGATACTCTTTCAAGGTCTGCGTATCGAGAATCGCACAGATCAGCAGAACGGCGCTCGCCCCAAGGACCTTTGCCTGGTAAATCATGTACGGATCCACTGTAAAGTCCTTGCGCAGGCACGGGATGTGCACATTCGAGGCGATCTCTTTCAGATACTCGTCCGATCCAAGAAACCACTTTGGCTCCGTGAGCACCGAAATCGCCGAAGCGCCTGCCGCCTCGTAATCCTTTGCGATGTCGAGGTACGGAAAATCCGGCGCGATCAGCCCCTTCGACGGCGAAGCCTTCTTACACTCGCAGATGAAGTGCATCCCGTCGCCCGCGAGGGCCTTCTCGAGGCGGAAGAATCCTGGAACGGACAATAACTTCCCGCCGGCACTTCCGGCATCATCCTTACCTGCCGCAGCATCGGGGGCTGTGCCGCGAAGAGCTGCGGGGGCTGCCTTATTTTCAGAAAGCTGAACCTTATTGTCAGCTGCCTCGCGGTCTCTCGCCGCCATCTCCTCCGCCTGCGCGCGGATCTCTGTGAGCGGCACCTTCTTTTTTGCTTCCTCTGTGCGGTACCTCGCGTACGATGCGAGCTGCCCCAGAATATCTGCCATGGACTATTCTCTCCTCCGATCGCTGAAACGTTCCTTTTTCAGAAACAAGCACAAGGCCCGGCCCCTCTGCACACATTGTCTGTTCGGTCCTGCTGCAGAAGGGGCCGGCTGATCTTACATATCAGCCAACTAATCACGCCTTCTCATTCGAAACCGCGATCACCTTCTCAAGCGTTTTCAGTGCTTCTCCGGAATCGATGAGCTGTGCGGCCAGCTTCACGCCGTCCGCCACCGTGGCTGCCTTCTGTCCGACATAGAGTGCTGCGCCGGCGTTCAAAAGAACGATGTTGCGGCGCGTGCCTCTCTCCTTGCCGGAGAGAATGTCGCGTGTGATCTGCGCGTTCTCCGCAGGCGTGCCGCCGACGATCTCCTCCTTCTTCCCGCGGGAAAGACCGAAGTCCTCCGGCTGCACCGTCAGCGTGCGATAATACCCGTCCTTGATCTCGCACATCACCGTCGGCGCGCTGGCGGAGATCTCATCGAGCCTATCCTTGCCGTAAACGACGAACCCGCGTTTTACGCCAAGGCTCGTCAGCACCTTCGCCACGGGCTCCACCAGATACTCGTCATAGACGCCGAGGAGGAACATCTCGGGGCTCGCCGGATTCGTCAGAGGTCCCAGAATATTGAAAACAGTTCTGAATCCCAATTCCTTCCTGATGGCGCCTACATATTTCATCGCCGCGTGGTATTTCTGCGCGAACATGAAGCAGAAGCCCGCCTCCTTCAGCATCTTGAGGCACAGCGCCGGGTCCTCCTGGATGTTGACGCCGAGCGCCTCGAGGCAGTCCGCCGTGCCGGAGAGAGAGGAAGCTGCGCGGTTGCCGTGTTTTGCGACCTTCACGCCGCCCGCCGCGATGACCATGGCGCTCGTCGTGGAGATGTTGAAGGAGTGTGCGTTGTCTCCGCCGGTGCCGACGATCTCGAGCACCTCCATGCCCGGGTGCGGAACGGGTGTTGCGAGAGAGCGCATTGCGTATGCGCAGCCGGAGATCTCATCGATCGTCTCCGCCTTCGCGGACTTGGTCGAGAGTGCCGCAAGAAACGCCGCATTCTGCGTGGGCGTCGTCTTGCCGCCCATGATCTCAAGCATTGTCTCCTTCGCCTCGTCGTAGGTGAGGTCTTCCTTGTTGACAATCTTGATAATCGCTTCCTTGATCATGTTGTCCTCCTTGTCAGGTACTGCCCTGTCTTTCTTTCGTTCTTATGGATCTATTTACCCTGCGTCTGCCGTTTTCACATTTCCTCCGGCAGTTACACCTTCGCCGTCTGCCTTCTCCTCGCACAGCGAGAGGAAGTTCTTCAGGATCTCTCTCCCGTCCGGCGTCATAATGGACTCCGGATGAAACTGCAGGCCGTACACCTTCTTCTCTTCGTCCGCCACGGCCATCACCTCGCCGTCGTCAGCGGTGGCAATGACCTTCAGATCCTCCGGAAGTGTCTCCTTCTGCACGGCCAGCGAGTGGTACCTTGCCACCGGAATCTCCTCCGGCAGCCCTCTGAAAACAGGACTCGCCCGGTCGAGCTTTGCCACCGACTGCTTGCCGTGCATCAGATGCTTTGCATATCCCACAACCGCGCCGTAGGCCTCGCAGATGGCCTGCTCGCCGAGACACACGCCAAGGATCGGAACCTTCCCCGCCATCTTCTTCACCAGCTCCTCACAGATACCGGCGTAGGAGGGCTTTCCGGGCCCCGGCGAAATCACGATGGCACGGGGCTTCATCGCCTCGATCTCCTCCGGCGTCTTCTCGTCGTTCCGGATCACTGTGATGTCCGGATCCAGCTCTCCGATCAGCTGATACAGGTTATAGGAGAAGCTGTCGTAGTTGTCGACCAGCAGTATCATGCAGATCTCCTTTCGATACTCATCGTTCAGAACTCATGACTTTTTCGTCTTCACCTAAGTCTTTTACGTCTTTGTTCTTTTATCTTGACAATGCCGTCTCATCAAGGGCTCAATATTGTGTCTCTCTGCCCTTGCTGCGGCCGGACATCAATCCTCAAGATCTCCCGTCGCCTCAAGCGCATCCACAACAGCCCTGGCCTTGTTGATGCACTCCTGATATTCCTTCTCCGGCACGGAGTCGGCGACAATGCCGGCGCCGCTCCTGACGAAGACCTTGCCGTTCTTTCTGTACGCGAGGCGGATGCCGATGCAGGTATCCAGATTTCCGGTGAAATCGATGTAGCCGATGGCACCGCCGTAAATGCCGCGCTTGTTGTTTTCAAGGTCATTGATGAGCTGGCAGGCCATGATTTTCGGTGCACCGGAAAGGGTACCCGCGGGAAGGACGGAGTCGACGGCGTCCAATGCATCCAGGTCATCCCGAATCTCACCCCGGACGGTGGAGCCGATGTGCATCACGTGGGAGAACTTCAGCACTTCGTGGTACTGCTCCACTTTGACGGAGCCGAACTTTGCGATCTTCCCGATGTCGTTCCGGCCCAGGTCCACCAGCATGTTGTGCTCCGCGAGCTCCTTCTCGTCAGCCAGGAGTCCCCTTTCGATCTCGTCGTCCTCTTCCCTGGTCTTGCCCCGCGCCCTAGTGCCGGCGAGGGGAAATGTGTGCAGCACGCCGTCCTCGAGCTTCACCAGCGTCTCCGGCGATGCGCCCGCCACCTCCACATCCGTCCCGGAGAAGTAAAACATATACGGCGACGGATTCAACGTCCGCAGAACCCTGTAGCAGTTCAGAAGGCTTCCCTCATAGTCCGCTTCCAGGCGATTGCTCAGCACGATCTGGAAAATATCGCCCTCCTTGATATGTCTCTTCGCCTTCCGAACGATCTCGCAGTACTGCGCTTTGTCCAGCATCGGGCGGATCGGGGAGAGGAGCTGCCCTTTCGGCTCCTTCTTCATCTCGCCGTGCAGAATGAGGTCCGCCATGGCGTTCAGCTCGCGCTCCGCCTTGCGATAGGATGTCTCCGGCTCCGCGAGATCGATGTTGTCGATCAGAATGATCTTCTGGGCCACATTGTCAAAGGCGATGACCTTGTCAAAGAGCATGAGATCGACATCCCGGAAGTGCTCGGAATCCTGCGCGTCCAGCCGGAGCGATGGCTCCGAGTACTTCAGATAATCGTAGGCAAAATACCCGACGAGCCCTCCCGCAAACGGCGGCAGATAGTCGAGGCGCGGGGCCTTATACCCCGCGAGAACCTGGCGGATACACTTATCCGGGTTCTCTGTCTCGAACTCCAGATCGCCTACCTTCATGTGCCCATTGCGGCAGGTAATTTCGAGCTTCGGATCATACCCGAGGAACGTGTAGCGGCCCCAGTTCTCCTGCGCCTGCGCGGACTCAAGGATGTAGGTATGTGTCGAGACATTTTTTAGCCGACGCAGCACCTGCAGGGGTGTTGCCATATCTGCATAGAGCTCGCAGCTGACGGGGTAGCGATGGAAGGAAGCGGCCTGAGATGCTGCAAACTGTTTGATTTCTTCCAGTGATGGGCGGAGCTGTCTTTGTGGTGCCATAAAAACCTCCTGAAAATAAAAAGAAACGTCCCTGGCAGAACATGTTCTTGTTCTGCCAGGGACGAATGATCTCTTCGCGGTGCCACCCTGTTTCGCGGATTCTCTTAAAGACTGTGCCTTAGGTCTGTCCTTTATTGTTCTCTCTCCCGACTTCCTGCGATTCCCCGTTCCGATCTCTTTGGTCTGTTCGGTCTCTGCCCTTCGTCTTTCCTGATCACCGCCACAAAAGATAATTCACAAAAAACTGTCACTGGCGAAAAGACCTTTCCTTAAAAGCCTTTTCCTCAATACCAAAGACTGAATAACCTGATCGAAATGAAGGAAACTCATCTGCCTGTCGGAAGATGCCGTCTTTAAAGATACATCTCCGCGCTCTCATGAGTACCAACATACTCACGGCAACTGACGTATGCCCTACGTCACATCATACTGGTTCATCCCGTGCTCCCCGTCCCGCCCTTCACTCCCTGTGAAAGACTTTGTCTATATCGGCAGCCCGCAGATAAATGTTCTGTGTGCCCTCAGCGGTCCATTTGCATGTCGGTGATCCTGCCGGCTCTCACCTCTTCCGGCTCTCTGTGAGTTCCTTGACACACGTTATCTCCGCTTCATCGGTTTAAAGCGATATTTGATTGAATTGCGATTATCCTACTCCATTTTTGCCGATTGTGCAAGCAGAAATTGTCGCTGTTTGATCCTCATTTCCTGTCGGACGAAAAAACTCCCGCGCAGGAGCATCACAAACGCTATCTGAATAGAAATCTGAGATGCCCGCACAGGAGTCTGTCATGTGCTTATTTTATTCTCTGCGCGGTCTCACGCGTTCGACATTACCGATCCAGCTCCGGCAGAAGCCCCGCCTTCTTCAGCGGCCCGCGGACTGCCAGGTAAATGAGCACGGTCGCCACGACGGACAGCGCCGCATTCACGGTCGTCGTCATCAGGTTCAGCGTGAAAATCGCATCCGCCGCGCTCTTCCCCATAATCAGCCTCTTATAGATATAACCAAGACCCGGGTCCGCAATGATATTGATACCGAGGCCGCATGCGGAAGCCACAATCGTCTTCCAGACGAGCGCCTTCTTATCGTTCTCCTCACTGATATGCAGGAGCTTATGCCCGACAAAGCCTGTCACCAGACCAATGAGCAGCTTGCAGATAAATGTCTTCGGTGCATAGAAAATATAGACCGGATCCAGAAGATCACCAATCGTCATGCCGATTGCGCCGCCAAGGCCGCCCCAGAATCCTCCAAGGAGAAGTGCACCGATCGCAACAACTGCATTGCCGAGATGAAAACTGGTCGCGTCGCCCCCCACATAAATCTTGATCTGAAGAAAAGTAAATACCACATAAGAAAATGCAGCAAAAAGTCCTACAAATGCGATCCGCACCGCCGCCTTGTGCTGCTGTGCGATTGTGCCGGCCGTTCCAACCGTGTTCTGTGTCTTCTGCGCCAGTTCTGTCATAATGAATCCTCCTCATCCCCCACAGATAACTCTTATTCCTACTGTTTCCCTGTGTTTTACGGACAGTATAGCATGAACTGGTATGGCTGAAAGTTCCAAATCGTGTAATTTTTATCAGTCCACTTTTTCTCGATGATCAACTTCTCAGGCACTTCGGGCAGTGCAGTAGCGAAGTGTTATTCTCCATCTTCGAGAATCACCCCTTGAGGCCGGCTGCTCTCTTTGACATGTGTTGTTATTATTCACTTCCCCGGATCAATCTCAAATACTCCTCCGGGGAGGTTGGTTCTGCGCCGACCGGAGTGAAGCGGAGACCTCGAGATGAGAGCGCTAAACAGTTACCTCTCCATTTATAAAGTCAGCAAAAATCAACATGTGCCGCATTTTTCTGCCATTTTTAAGCGTTTTTTCATAGAAAATCATATAAATTCAGGATTTCTCCATTTTTGCTGTCTTTTTCTCGCCTATTGTCTCCAAAAAGTCATATAAATTGCGATCGACGCATAATTTTGCCGACTCACTATTGATCCGCAGCTCGTAAAAGGCATATAAATCCAGGCTGCCGCCACTTTTTTATGTCCCTTCATTTCCTGCAGCTCGTAAAAGACATATAAATCAAGGTTGCTGCCTCTTTTTTATGTCCTCGGAGTCCTGAGTTCATTTTCTTAATGACATCGGAAATCCGATTCCGCCCGGTTTCCGATGCTTCCCTTTTTCCCAATATCATCGGAATTCCCTTTCCGCCCGGTTTCCGATGCTTTCCTTTTTTCCGATGCTTCCCTTCGCCTTCACCCCCGCGCATTCCAAAACCGACACAAGCTTAAACCAGACAGCCGCCTGTCCAGCCGCCCTTCACCCCCACGGATTCCAGAACCTGTTCCCGTCCGCAAAGGTGACGATCAGCGCCGCCGCACTGAACAGCACCGTCGCTGCAAGGACGGCGTAGTCCATGGGCTGGAGCTTCCGATAGGCATACCACGTGCGCTTTTTCTTCTTGCCAAAGCCCCGCAGCTCCATCGCATTGCTGACCACATCGATATGATCCATCGCCGAAAAAAGGAGCGGGAAAATAATGCTCGACGTCCGCCTGATCCGATCCTTCAGCTTTGCCTTCGCGCTCATCTCAATCCCGCGCGCCTCCTGCGCGTTGCGGATGCGGCGGTAGTCCGACTGCACATCCGGAATATAGCGCAGCGCCAGCGCCACGGAGTACGAGATCGTGTACGGAACCCCGATCCTGTTCATAGACGCCGCGAACTCGCTCGGATTCGTCGTCACCATGAAAATAAAGACCGACGGCACCACCGTGAAATACTTGATCATCACATTAAAGAGATAGAACAGCTCCTCCCGCGTGATCGCATGTCCCGGCAGAAAGGCGGTCAGCACCGTCTTCGTGCCGTAAATCTGCGTCCCCTGATACGGCGAAAAGATGAAAATAGCGACCAGATTGAGCACCATGAAAACCATAATGAAGCCAAACACCGTGCTCACCTGCTGCCAGCGCGTGCCGGACATCACATACAGCACCGCACTGATGACAATCATCACCAAAAGAACCCTCGTGTCATAGGTCAGCGCCGAAGTAAAACACCAGATCAGGAAAAAGAGGAGCTTCGTGATGCCGGAGAGGTGATGGAGCCATGTATTCTTTTCTTCATAACTGAGCAGTCTGTTCATTGTTGTTATACCTTCTCCCCTGCACCCAGCGCATCCGCGTGCCCGTGCTCCCTGTCGTATGCAATAAAGCGCTCCGCGAATTCATCCGGCCGGCTGATCCCGCACTTCACCGCCAGGTCATACAGAGATGTCTTCTTCAAGTAAGCGCGGTTAGAGATCTCCTCATTGGTCAGAATCCTTGCCGGCGTGTCATCTGCGAGGAGCTGCCCGTCCGCCAGCACAATCGCCCTGTCCGTGTACTCCAACATCAGATGCATGTCATGTGTGATCATGAGAATCGTGAGCCCCAGCTCGCGATTGAGCTTTCTCAAAAACTCCATGATCTCCGTGTAATGGCGGTAATCCTGCCCGGCGGTCGGCTCATCGAGAATAATGATCTCCGGATTCATGACCAGAATGGAGGCGATGGAGACGCGCTTCTTCTGGCCGAAGCTCAGCGCCGACACCGGCCAGTGCCGCATCGGGTAGAGACCGCAGATCCGGAGCGTATCATTGACGCGCTTCTCAATCTCATCTGCAGGCACGCCGCGCACGGCGAGCCCCAGCCCCACTTCCTCCGCGATCATGGGCTTACTGATCATCTGGTCGGGAGACTGCATGACAAGACCGATCTTCTCTCCCCTCTCTTTGACAGAGAGCGGCGCAATATCCTCTCCATTCAGACGAATCATCCCGCTCTGCGGCGCATAAAAACCGAGAATCAGAGACGCCAGCGTGGACTTGCCCGCCCCATTTTTGCCGACAATGGAGACCATCTCTCCCTTCCGGATACGGAGAGAGATATGCTGCAGCACCGGCTCCTGCGGATTGTAAGCAAAACTCAGATCTTCCACTTCCAGGGCGTAAGGAGCATTATTTTCACGGATGGGCGTCTTCGTCTGCGCAAACCAGGCGCGCACCTTCTCCTTATAAGGCTCCACATTCATCGTCTCAATGTGCTGCGGATGATCCTCTGGGAAAATAGTGCAGCCCGCGTGCTTGATGGCCGTCACATAGAGGGGCTCGCGCACGCCGATCTTTGTCAGAACATCCGTGCAGAGAAGATCATCCGGGCGCTGGTCCGCGACAATTCTCCCGTCGTTCATGACCACAATCCGATCGACATCGCGGTAAAGAACGTCCTCGAGGCGGTGCTCGATGATGATCACCGTCACCTTCTCCTGCCGGCAGATATCGTCGATCAGAGCGATGGTGCTCTTGCCTGTCGCGGGGTCGAGGTTCGCAAGGGGCTCATCGAAGAGCAGAATCTTTACATCGTCCACCAGGACGCCGCCCATGGAGACCCGCTGCTTCTGCCCGCCGGAGAGCTCAGAGGGCGAGTGGTGCAGAAAATGCTGCATATCCACGATGTCCGCGACGCGGTCCACCTTGTGAAACATCTCCTCCTGCGGCGTGTCGTCATTTTCCAGCGCAAACGCCATGTCCTCCGCCACCGTGAGGCCGATGAACTGCCCGTTGGTATCCTGCAGGACAGTGCCGACGCGCTTGCTCATACCGAAAACACCTTCCTTCTCCGGCACCACGCCGTCCACCAGAAGAGTTCCCTTCGTCTCCCCGCGGAAGGAGCACGGGTTGAGCGCATTGATGCAGTGCGCGAGCGTCGACTTGCCGCAGCCGGACGGCCCCGTGATGAGAATCTTCTCCCCCGGATTGATCTGCAGATTGATTCCCACGAGAGACGGCTCCTGCTGGGCGCGGTATTTGAACGAAAAGTCCTTGAATGAAATGATCGGGTCCATCGATCCCCCTTGAAAAATGCAGAAACGCACAAAGAGGAAGGAACTGCGCTAATTTACAGTTTCTTCCTCACGATTCTAATACTTTGCATGCAGGCGCGAAAGCCCGCGCTCTGCCTGTCTTCAGTCTTCCTTCTTCAGGCTCGAGGACTGTCCGGCAATCTTCGAATATGCGGCGAGAAGGATGGAACCAAGAACGCCAATGATGATGATATTGCCAAGGAAAGCAAATGCGCCCTGCACGAATACCTTATTGGCGGGCTCTGCATAGACGAGGATGTCCAGAACAGGAGCCAGCAGAATCCATGCCAGTGCATTAGAGACAACCTGCGCCACATTGAAGAGCACAATATTCTTACTGTCAAAACCACCGTCGCGCACCGCGAACTTCTTCGCGAAAATGCCGATGCCAATGCCGACTACTGCCTCCGGGAATACCCAGCTCCACCAAACAGAGCCGTAAAAGAGTGCATCGCCGAGAGCGTGTCCCAGAAGACCAATGATCGCCCCTACAACCGGTCCGAAAATAGCGGACAGGAAGGCCAGAACCGCCATGCGGGGCTGAAGAGATGTGTTGGGCACAAAGCCCAGCGGAATCTGCACCTCTGTCAGAACGACGAACAGTGCAGTGCCGATGCCGATGGCAACGACTTCTCTGATACCGAATTTCTTATCCATAATGTTCCTCCTCATAGGAAATGTTCTGATTTGCTCAGCCCTGCGCCCTTCCGGAACGGACATACTAATTGATCAGAATATGTCTCCTGCGCCGAATCGCATCAAAATGGAGTGGGCGTCCTTCGAGGCAAGGCGCTTAAAGCAGAAACAATTTACCACAGCAGCCGTACAGAATCAAGTTATCCTATGAAAATAATATGATTAGTCAGAGATGGAAAACATCTGCACTCAACGCACCCGTATCTCCGACGTATCATAACTTCCCATCATTTCAGTGAAAGCATCTCTTTTGCCTTCCTCAGATCAGCCCCATCGACCGCACCAGGAAGAGCCAGAACGTGAGCGAAAAGGCACTGAAGAGCGTCGTGATGGCGACGACGCTGGATGTCAGGACGCCCTCGTGATGCATGTTGCGGGCCATCACGTAGCAGCTCACCGTCGTGGCCGACCCCAGCATGACCAGGATCGAGACCAGCTTCTCCCCCGTATAGCCGAGCTTAATGGCCAGCGGCAGAAAGAGCAGATCATACCCGAACAGCTTCATGAATGACGCAAGAAGCGCCGGCTTCACCTCCCCAAAGGCCTTGCGGAAATCGAAGGTCGCGCCCATCGCCATGAGACCCAGCGGCGTAGCAGTGGCGCCGATGTCCGAACAGAGCTTGACGAAGATCTGCGGGCGCGGAATCTTCAGAAGGGACCAGATCGCACCTGCCACAATGCCGATGATGATCGGATTGGTGACGACACCCTTGAGCGTGCGCTTCATCAGTGCGGAATCGACGCCTCTGCGCGTGCGCCGTGCCGCTGCGGTACCGACGCTGCCCTGCACCGCAGGCTCCGCCGAATTTGCGCCATCATGCGCCCCCACTTCATGCGCCGTGCGTGCCGCCGCATCGACGCCGCCCTGCGCGCTCTCCTCATCCGTCATCGTGAGCACGAGAACAGCGGCCACATTATAGAGCGGCACGGCGCCGACGATCATGAGAGATGCCATAGTAGCCTGGCCGTAAATATTTTCAATAAAAGCGATGCCGATGAGCGCTGCGCTCGAGCGGTAACTCGCCTGGATGAACTCGCCGCGGGTCCCCCGGTCCCTGATCAGGAGCGACAAAAGGGCGGCGATCAGAATGCTGAGGAGCGTCACGACAAAACAGAAAACGATGTACCCGGTATCCCACGCCTTCAGGATATCCACGCCGGAGAGCTGCACAAAGAGCGTCATGGGCAGCGGCAGGCGGAAGACAAATTTGTTGAGCTTCTGCGCCAGATCATCGTCCATCCACCCGATCCGGTTGAGGAAATACCCCACAACCATGAGAAGGAAGATGGGCATCGTTGCATTCAGACTGAAAATAAGATTCTCCATGGCTGGTTATACCTCGCTGCAGCGAAATCCGTGCGAATGCTCCCGTATGATGCATATTCCGGCATCGCCGGGATATGCATCAGAGCTGGCTCTGTCGATGTGGATTATACTGCAGTTCTCTCAACTTTTTCCATAGAAGGATCTTCCTCCATTTCCACCCCCGTCGGCCACCGCCAGCTGCTCGCACCCCGTCCTGCTCCCGCGCTCAAAATAAGAGTGTGGGTGAATCATATGATCATCCGCCGTCGCATCCAGAGAGGACAGATACCTGTCTCTGTACATGATTCCTCGCTGAATTGCGCCGAATCCGAACCGCCCGCGGATCATCTCCGTCATGCGGTCCGCCCGAAGAAGCTTCGCCCGCTTTGCCTCATCCACAAAGAGGTCCAGCTGGCGCGGCGCCCCCTCCGGCCGCAGATCCGTCACGCGCACACCGATGCTCCGGATCGGCTTGTCCCACCGATACAGCTCCGTGAAAATCCGCACGGCCGCCGCCTCGATCTCCGCAGAGATACATGTCGGTGCCCGGAGCTTTCTCTGCTGATGAAAACAAGTGAGCCCGTTATCTCTCACATACACCTCCACGACCTGCCCCTCAAAGCGGTTCTTGCGCAGGCGTTTCGCCACACTCTCAGAGAGGAGATAGAGCACAAGCTTCACATCTTCATTGTTCTCAAGGTCCCGCGGCGTCGTTGTGCTGTTCCCGACGCTCTTGACGGGCACCGCATCCCCGTACTCGCTCACCGGCGTCTCGTCGAGGCCCCGCGCGAACATCGACAGCATGAGCCCCACCTTCCCGAACCAGGTCTGCAGGAGCGCCGGATCCGTCCCCGCCAGCTCGCCGATGGTGCTGATGCCATACTTCTCCAGCTTTCTTTTCGTCCGGCTCCCCACATAGAGAAGGTCAGACGTGGGGAGCGGATAAATCAGCTCTCTGTAGTTGTCCCGGTCAAAAACAGTGATGGCGTCCGGTTTCTTATAATCACTCCCGAGCTTTGCATAAATCTTGTTCCACGACACGCCGATGCTGACTGTGATCCCCAACTCCCTCTTCACCCGGCCGCTGATCTCCTGTGCAACCCTCTCCCCGTTCGCAATCGTCTTCGTGTGATCGCCCAGAATTCCGCAGCAGTCCGTGATATCCACCCAGCACTCATCGAGGCCAAAGCTCTCCACCTTGTCGGAATACTCCCTGTAAATCCGCCTCGCCATATTCGAAAAGCGGATATAGAGATCCATCCTCGGCGGCACGAAAATAACGTCCGGGCAGGCCTGCCTCGCCTGCCACAGCGCCATGCCCGTCTTCACGCCCTTTCTCTTTGCCGGGTAGTTGGCCGTGAGAACAATGCCGTGCCGCGCCTGCGGATCTCCGCCCACCGCCAGCGGCTTCCCCGCCAGCTCCGGGTGATGCAGCATCTCCACCGATGCGTAAAAACAATTGCAGTCGATGTGCAGGATAATCCGCCTCTCTTCAACCTTGCGCATTTCCTTCCGTCTTCTCTGCCTCCCGCGGAATCTTCCGCTCCACGAACCACATCCCGTTCTCCTCGTAATACAGAGACACCGGGCTGCCGCAGACCCTGCACTGATAGCGGATCCCGGCGCCGCCCGCCCGAAGACTGGCCCTCCGGTCCATCTGCAGGATCTTATCGATTGAATATCTTCTCCCATCCTCCCATATAATCTGAAGGGGCCGAAGCCTCCCGTCCGCAGAGAAATCCGCCACCACCTCGACATAAGCCTTATATGGATTGCCTTTGGTCACCTCCGGACGCTTCTCGTAAAGTGTCGGCATCCCGGGCCGGTCCGATTTGCCCGAATCATGATGATAGTCGTATACGCCCATACTCAGCACCTCTTTTCTGCAGTCCTACCGGGCACATTTCTGTTCGTTCCCGCTGCGATCATCTTCATGAGATCTCACCCCTGTGCGATCTTGGAATCATCATAATTCCATGTTTTTATGAATTCAATAGTCGCTTATGTCTACTTTTTCAAAATAAAATTGAATTCGTGGGGATAGGGTGGTATGATCATAGGCAGAAAGTGAGGTTCGCCATGAGAGATATCGGAATGCTCCTGTCCGCCAACCGGAAAAAAGCGGGCTGCACCCAGCAGCAGCTGGCAAAGGCATTAAAAGACAACGGCTATGCGACCAGCTTCCAGTCCATTTCGAACTGGGAGAAGGACGTCTGTGAGCCGAGCGTCACCGTCTTCCTGCAGATCTGCCGGATCCTGCAGATTCCGGACGTGATGGAGGCCTATTTCGGAGATAACGCCGGCAATCCCATGAACCGTCTGAATGAGGAGGGCCGCCAAAAGGTATTGGATTACATCCGTCTTCTTGAGGGCTATCAGGGCGGCGCCTACCTCAAAGATGGGCAGAGCGCCGACAGCGAAGCCGACGGCAAGCCTGCATCCGTCCTACGTTTCCAGCCGCAGTCCAAAGAGATCCGCATCTACAGCACCCGCGTATCCGCCGGCAGCGGCAACTTCCTGGATGACGGCGACTACGACGTCGTGGGCCGTGCGGAATACAACGTGCCCGAAAATGCGGACTTCGGCGTCCGTCTCTCCGGCGACAGCATGACGCCGCGCTACCAGGACGGCCAGATCGTCTGGGTGCACCAGCAGGACACCCTGGAGGAGGGACAGATCGGCATCTTCGACCTGAATGGGGACTGTTACTGCAAGAAGCTCGGCCGCAGGAACAACCGCCCCGTCCTCATCTCCCTGAACGATAAAAAATACGCGCCGAAGACCGTAAAGGAATCCGATTCCTTCCGGACCTTCGGGCGCGTCATCAGTTAAAGCGTCATCAGCGAATGCTTTAATCCCTTTATTAATGCGTCATCCGATCATCTGCTGCTCGTATTCCGGCCAGGCGCCTCCGGCGCGCCGTAATATTCCACCAGTATATAAAAGGAGCTGTGAAATTCATGGAAGTCAGGTCACATCTGCGTGAGGTCCGAAAGGCCAGAGGCCTCACCCAAAAAGAGGTCGCCGATGCTCTCTGCATCAGCAAAGAATCCCTCTCCCGCTATGAGCGGGGTGAGCAGGACCCGCGCCTTGCCATCGCCATCCGCCTGAGCCGCTATTACTGCGTGCCCGTGGACAAACTCTTTGAGATCGACTAGGGACGGATGATTTCAGGAAATTGTCGGGGTCGGGCTATTCCGCCCCTGACAAAGTCAATAACAGACTTACCCTACTCCTTTATTTTTATTTTTGCTTCTCTTCAAATTATGTTGCCAAATCGCCAAGTCTTCGGTACAATGAACAAACAGTGTGGCAGTTGGCATAACTGAACTGCTGCGATGTGCGATGCGATCATAGCTCAGCTGGGATGAGCGTCCGCTTGACGTGCGGGAGGTCAGAGGTTCGAGCCCTCTTGGTCGCACTGTTGTGATCAGCCCCGAAACATTGAATCTCAATGCTTTGGGGCTTTTCTTTTATCCCTTTCCCCGCCTAGGTACTTCTCCAACAGAACTAAATTCACCCCCGGAATCCCATTGAACACCGTGGGCACAACGCCAATCTCCTTAAATCCAAGCTTCCCGTACATCTTCCGCGCGACCACATTCCACTCATTCGTGTCCATCCGCAGTTCAAGGCACCCGTGATCCCGTGCATAGGATTCATAGAAATCGACGAACCTCTTTCCAAGCCCCATCCTGCCCGCGCGCGGAGAAATCGTCAGCGTGTGCAACACGCACACATGCTCCGCATCCGCCTGATGCTCCCATCTGCCCTGCGCGTACACATCCACCTGCATCTTATTGATGATACCGGCCCCCAAGACCTCTCCGTTATTGTCAATAACAAAGAGATCACCTCTCTTCAGCGCCGCCTCCGCCGTTGCCCTGACCGGATAAACGCCCCGTATCCATCCGGTTGTGACCGCTCCATCTTCCTCTTCCAGATGGATCTCCTCATAAATACATGCCACAGCATCAAGATCAGAATAAACTGCCCGCCGGATCATAATTCAACGCCTCATTCCTTTTATGCAGACTACAGTATATTTAAAATTCATTGCATCTTGACTATATGTTGAATTCGACATATTCTTAAATAAGAAACAGGATCAACCAAAATGTATACGATAGAATTTTATGATCTCGACAAATGGCTTCGTAAAAAAGACACAGAAAACACCTCCTGCAGTGATCGAACTGGCAAGGAAATACAAAGCAGATTATGAAAGAAGGTTTGGAAAATGAGCAACTACAATAAATATAAGGAGAAAGCACTGAAAGATCCGGCTGTAAAAGCGGAATATGATGCTCTCCAACCGGAATACGATATTATTCAGGCAATGATCGATGCACGCAACATGGAGGGATTGACGCAGAAAGAGCTGTCTGAGAGGACAGGTATCACACAGGCAGATATCAGCCGTATCGAAAACGGTACAAGAAATCCGTCCCTCTCCATGGTAAAACGGCTTGCAAACGGCCTCGGCATGAGACTTCGGCTCGAATTCATACCGGAGAGCACAAGTGCAGCCAGAAAAAGTGCCCAGTGACCATCCAGTCAAAGAGCATGACAGGTCAAAGCATCCCGCGAATATCTTCTCAGGATGCTTTACCGTTTCGCCGCAGATGCTGTAAAAGCACCCGGCGGATTTTTCGCCGGGTGCTTCCCATCATTCACTGTATATACTGCGGATTGGTCGGCGGACTGCTCCCCAAACCTTCCGTTTTCCGCTCTTTTTTTACAGCCAGCTCAATGATTCTTCAATTGTATCTTCCTTAAATTCTTCGATTGCATCTTCCTTAACTTACGTCACGGCCGCTTACACCGATGCCTTTACTCCGACGCAACCTTCCCGGAAAGGAGAGGTGTGAACTTATCGATGATGGCATCTCTGTCCTCCGCTGCCTTTTCGAGATCCAGATCGCAGAGATTATCGAGCGGCTTATCGCTGTAGCCTTCAGGGATTTCGCCGACCACGCCGCGTCCGGTAATCGGATACTCCGTTGCATATTCCTGCATGGCTTCATCAGAAATTGCCCAGTCGAGGAAAGTATATGCTGCAGGATTGATTTCCTTCTTGTTGATCAGACAGTTGGCCTCAACATCCCAGCCGCATCCCTCAGACGGGAACACAACCTGAATCGGATTGCCTTCCTGCAGGAGCTGTGCACAGCGATAGCCGAACGAAATACCGATTGCGCATTCGCCGGCAGCCGCCATCTTCGCAGGCCTCGAGCCGGAAGTCGTGTAGTTCTGGATATTGTCATTGAGCTTCTCGAGATATTTCCAGCCCTCGTCCTCGCCCATAATCTGCAGAATGCCATTCACCGTCAGCATGCCTGTGCCTGAGGAGGTCGGATCCGGCATAACGATCATGCCCTTATACTTGGGATCAATGAGATCCTTGAAGGATGTCGGCACAGGAACCCCTGCCTGCTTGCACACATCCGTGTTCACGCAGAACGCCGTCTCATAGACGTCACAGCCCGTCCACAAAGCCTCAGGGTCCTTGGAATCATAGAACTTGGGATCCAGCAGATCCGCCTTCTCGGGTGTATAACCCTTGATGAGATCATAGGGCTTGAGCTGCAGCAGCACAGATGCGCTGGTGCCCCAGATGACATCTGCCACCGGATTGTCCTTCTCTGCGATCACACGGGCGATCAGTGTACCGGTGGATTCACGCACCACGTTCAGGTCAATGTCTGGATATTCCTTCCGGAAGGATTCGAGATACTTATCAATCTGATCATCCTCGAAGGCAGTGTATACAGTGAGTGATCCCGACGTGGCTTTGGTGACGGAAGAGCCGACAGCGGCCGTCTCTGTGTCCGCCGTCCCGGCTGCAGCGGCCTCGGAAGCGCCTGCCTCAGCGCCTGATGATGCGCTTGATGCAGCGGCGGCCGGTGCAGTCGATGCTGCAGACGTCACATCGGTTGACTTCACGCTGCAGCCTGCGAGACTCCCCGCGGCAAGAATACCTGCCGCAACATACGCCAGCGAACGATAAAACCTTCCCTTCATAACATCCTCCTCTCTTCTCCCGGTTTCCCGGGGATCCATATCGATCAGACCAGACGCCAGTCAATATCACCCCGATATCTTCCGACAATCCGGTCTGCGGGATACCTTTCTGCCAAAGCCCCAATAATCAGCCCGACATCTTCCATCGATTCAGCCTGCGGGATACCTTTCTGTCAAAGTTCACAATACCAAACCGATATCTCCCGACAATCCGGTCTGCGGGATACCTTTCTGCCAAAGCCCCAATAATCAGCCCGACATCTTCCATCGATTCAGCCTGCGGGATACCTTTCTGTTGAAAACCTCATAGATGGTCCGGGCGGCAACGTTGATGGCAAAGATCAGAATCGACATGGCCGCCGCCGCGGCGTAGTCTCCGTTGTCATCCATGTTCAGAATGGCGATGGAGGCCGGCTTCGTCGCTGAGGTATAGAGAAAGACGACAGCAGACACCGTGACCATCGCATTGACAAAGAAGTAATTGAATACCTCAAGAACTGCATCCGCACTCATCGGCAGAGACACACGCAGGAACACCTTCCAGAACGGAACACTCATCGATTCGGCAACATTTTCATATTCGGAATCCAGCTTCTTCAATGCCGCTGTCGCCGTCACAAAGGTAACGGAGAACAAATGAATGACCGTACAGAAAATCATGATCACAAAGGTTCCGTACAGACCGTGGAAGGAATTTTCAATTTCCAGATGAAGGAACGGAAGCGCAATCCAGGACTTGTTGAAGAACATGATGTAACCCATGCCAAGAACCAGTCCGGGGAGCGCCATCGGCATCGTCGAGAGGAAATGACATACGCCGCACAGTGGCTTCAGCGTTTTTCCTTTTTCAATGAGATAAGCGAAGATGAAACACTGTAACCTCAAATTTTACGTAATAAGTCGACGCCGAGCGTGTCCAACACGTTTTTCGTCTTCTTCTGGATTGCGGAAACCTTGATTCCCTGTTTGTCTCCGCTGTCCACACGGTAGATGTTC